>OQVQ01000087.1_pt1 | contig 43513 bp, 39 predicted proteins | sample 1691491 | NCBI WGS metagenome assembly OQVQ01 (sample SAMN03418252, study PRJEB22391) | human gut metagenome | biome: human-gut; feature: organic feature; material: feces | host: Homo sapiens | place: Tanzania | collected 2013-01
TATGGCTTTTGTGATACTGTCTATAGAAATAGTTTATGAATCAAAAAAGTGTCTAGTAAAATCTGAATCCGACGCACGAAAAAGAGCAAAAAAAGTATCACGTATTACTTCGCAAAGTATTACGTGATACTTGGGCAAGTAATACGTGATACTTTGGCAAGTATCACGTATTACTTTTTTTCGCCCATTTATTTCCATTTTTAAAACTTCCCTGTAGCTTCAAATTGTTCCTTGCATCGTTGCTTAATCTCATCTTCAATTTCCGATACAGGACGCACACCAATAATATATGCTTTCACGGCTACAGCTATCACAAACAATACAGCTGCAACACCAGCACCAAGTAGCCAATTGAGCATCTCGTTGGCAAAAAACGATTGGTCTAATACTATGATTGCTGCAACAATAGGCATACCAAACAAAAGCCAGTCTGCCCCCGACGACATCTTGTAGCCTTCAGTTGCTTTGCGATACTCTTCGTTGCCCATCAATATAGCCTTGCGCTTCTCAAGCCAAAGCATTTCAAATTTATCTTCCATTTTTTATTTTTTTCTATAGGAATGTCTCCATCTACAAAATCCCCTTTTTTATTTACCGCAAAGTTAGCAAAATCCCCAAATTTATACAAGGAAAAAGTTGCAAAATCCCCATTTTTACACAAGCGAAAAGTTGCAAAATCCCCATTTTTAAGCTGTATTAACTTAAAGTAGGGGATTTATTTGCACAATTTCTGTTATGGATAACTTACAAAAAACATGTGATTTACTATATTTTGCCTTTCCGTTATAAAATATTTTATAAGTTTTATCGTTTTTTTATCAAAAATAGTTATATTTGCAAGCGTGAATATATCTCATAAATGGTTATTCACCTTTCATAGAGAATTAAAACAATATTATTGAACTTTAAAATCGTAGAATAAGAAACAGACATTAAACAAGAATGAAACGCTAAGGATAGAGCCATTCTCAGAATAGCCTTTCCTCTACAGAGACTTTAACGAGGTTTCACCTCAATATACTTTAATCAAGCGTTTCTGTTCTATACTTTTTAGATATTGAGCTTTTATGCTCTTGTTCTTTTCCGTTTGAATACCGCCAATATTCGCATATCAAGAACAAGCAGACTGAAAGTTCACGCTCATAGGCGTGAACTGTTCTGTCGTTTGTTGATATGCTGGTCACTTGGCGGTAACCAAAACGGAAACAAGCATCGGAACGGTTACACGCCTTTTTTATTATAACGATGAGAAAATTTATTTTAATTACACTAATACTTTTTATAGCCAATACTATTTTAGCAGTAACGCCATTACCAGGATTTCTAACTGGCGCATATGCTAAAATGATTGCACAATCAAAGATGATAGATTTTGCTAAAAACAATTCTCCTACAAAATCTACTGTTTTTTATGGAAGTTTTATAATGTGCCCCTCGACAGGACAGACTTCATCTTTATCTGGTACTCTTACTGTTTATTTTTACTCCAATGGGGTTATAAAAGTAGAAGGAGAGTATTATATCCCTGGGGAAAAAACTAAAGAAGGTGCACAAGGATATTTTCTCCCTGACGGACATAAGCTAAAAGATTTTCGTGTTGTATCACTTTTGAAAAACAACACAGAAATGAATTACATGGTTGCCTTTGAATCTTTTAACCAAAAGACTTGGCTTATAAATCATTACAACATATCTCCTTCAAGCGGTTCAGACAATTATGAATATCACAATGATACACCTTCCAATAATAATAGTAATGGATATTCTTCAAGAAGTTGCCCAAGTTGTAGAGGAACAGGCAATTGTAATAGTTGTGGCGGTGTTGGAAAATATTGGGAAGAAGTAGGACTATATACAGGACGTTCGCAGGAGAAACTTGTAGACTGTCCTGTTTGCAGAGGTACAGGAAGATGTGGCACTTGTTATGGTAAAGGAAGCCTTTAAATTATCAATTATCATATAAAATACGAAAAGGGTATAACGCCCACAAATATTAACAACCACACAATCCAAGTGTGCTTTTTTAGTTGCGCCCGACACATACAAGGGATTTAACAATGAAACATTCATCATTTTTCAAGGCATCCTTAGTGATGTTAGTTACTGTCATTAGTTTGCTGATGCCACAAAAGATTTCAGCACAAAGCACTGTTTATTTCTTTATGAGAAAAATCTGCAATACAGAACTGGACGTATTCCAAAACAGTAAACCGATTTTTGATATGGTTGGACCTGTTACAAAAACTCAACAGGTAAAGTCTGCAATGGTTCTACCATTAAACACACAAGCAGCATGTAAACGTAAGGCTGTATTTGCAGCAACAGGAAAAACTATTTTTAGTATTGATGCAACATATACCAATCCTGTAAATGCAAAAACTGCGAAATACGCAGCAGAAATCCAACTCAACTTAATAGACGGTGCTACTTATTATGTGTTTATCACCCGAAAGGGCTTTAATGATTTGAATATGGAACTTCTTTCAGACAAAGAAGCAGAGAAAATGCTAAAAGACAAAAAGTATGTAGCATTGGACGACTATAATGAAGTAAATTAAAACAAGTATGAAAAATCTACTATCTATCATTATATGTATATTTCCATCTTTACTCTTTGGACAAAATATTGATGTAAATAAATATTTTGCCCATACTTTCGACAATTCTTTTGTCAAGTGTAAGCATGGAAAATTCAAAGGACAATTTCTGAAAGGAAAATGCAACGGTATGGGCATTCTTCAAATGAAAGACAAATCTTTATTCTTTGGTGATTTCATGAATGGTGAAATCACAGGGTATGGAATGAAAATTGCTTCAAGTAGTAAACAAGTAATTACAAATTGTCCAAATGCATTGATTTATGTGGGCAATTGGAACAAAGGACAGAAAAGTGGCACAGGCACTTGCTATGACAAAGAAGGTAAAGTAATATACAACGGAAACTTCTTGGCTGACAAACCTACGGCACTCTATCCAACAAATGATACGCAAATAGACAAACATTTTACTATTGTCGAGTTGTCTGATAGCGGTGCATTTATTGGTGAAACAAAACAAGGTGTTCCTAATGGCTTTGGTTTCGTTTTGATGGCAAATGGCGATTTTTGCCAAAGCAATTTCAAAAACGGAGATAGATGTGGCATCGGATTATATCTTATGAGTGATGGAAATTGGGAAACTCTCAATTTTGAGAATGGTAAATCTTTCACCATTACATCTTCAGAGAATTACAACCAAATAGACACTCAACGCAAGCAGATGGTTAGAGAGGCATGGGCTAAAGCAGGGAAACAATTAGCTGTACTTTCTACTCAAATGGTTGAAACCGTCGGCAATATACAAAATATTGCAAATGGCAAAAATGTCAACAACACAAATAATAATACATCTTCATTTGAAATGCCAAATACAGATAATGCAGTTGAACCAAGTAGCAAAAAAATCAATTCTACAGATACTAAAGGCTCTCAAATGTCCATGTCCGACCAAGTGAATTATAATTCGCTGCGTAATACTTATAACAAATGGGCACAAGATCTTATGGAGATGAAGAATGCTAATGGCAAATATCAAAATGGATTTAAGGCATCAGACAAGAAGTATGCACAAGACAAAATGAAACAAATAAGAAAAATGTCTATGCAGAAATGGAATAAAGAGATTCCTTATAATTCCATCGAAGATTGGTAATCTTCTAAGAAAGCTCCCCCGACAAATATGATTTCAGCATATTTATCGGGGGAGCTTTTAGTTGAGCTTATCTTTATATTTATTGAACTTTCACAAGCTCAGAAGTTATAGAATTAGAAGTTATAGAATTAAAAGAAGTTATCGCTCCCTACGGTCGCTAGAAGTTAAAGCCATTGGCCTTTCAGTTGGAGCTTTCAGCAGGCTTTTTAGCCATAAGACATATGGCTTTAGGTTTGTTAACTTCTTTTATTCTTTAACTTCTCCTACATGCGAAAGCTTTAGTAAATTATCTATCAGCAAGCGGAGTATATTCTTTGCTGTCTTGGATATTCTTGTATGCAGGACGGATGATACGACGGCTCTCGAAGTTGAGCTCTTCGATGCGGTGGGCAGTCCAACCAACGATACGTGCCATGGCAAATATAGGAGTATAGATTTCCTGTGGCAAACCAATCATCTCGTATATGAAACCTGAATAGAAGTCGAGGTTAGCACAAGCTGGTTTTGTACGTCCGCGAGCCATCAGGCACTTGATACCCTCTTGCTCTATGAGCTTCAAGAATTCGTATTCCGCCACTCTACCCTTCTCCTTGGCTAATTCGCCAGCCAACTTCTTTAGCTCAACGGCACGAGGATCGCTCATGGTGTATACGGCATGGCCAAGACCATAGATAAGACCAGACTGGTCGTAAGCCTTCTTGTCGAGCATGCGTGTGAGATAGGTGTCTATCTCGTCTATGTTTGTCCAATCGGCAATCTGCTCCTTTAGATGGTGGAACATGTTGATAACCTTGATGTTGGCACCACCATGAAGCGGACCTTTGAGCGAACCGATACCTGCAGCGATACTTGAATATGTGTCGGTACGTGTAGAACTTGTTACGCGGACTGTGAAGGTAGAGTTGTTACCACCACCATGCTCAGCCTGGATGATAAGCAGAAGGTCGAGCATGCGAGCGTCGAGTTCGGTATAGTTTTCATGCTTGAGCATATAGAGGAAGTTTTCTGCTATGCCGAGATTCTCTTTTGGATGACGAATGTGGAGACTACGTCCCTGCACAGAGTGGCGATAGATGTTGTAAGCATAAGCCACGATTGTTGGGAACTTAGCGATAAGCTCTATAGACTGACGCATGAGGTTGTCGCGCGAAATATCATCGGGATTAGGGTCGAAGGTGTACATTTCGAGCACACAACGGGCAAGGATGTTCATGATGTTAGCACCCTCGAGGTCGATGATGTGTACGATGGTACGATGGTCGAGAGGCATATTATCGTTGAGCAACTCGCGGAAGGCAGCAAGCTCTTCCTTGTCAGGCAGATTGCCTGAGAGCAAGAGGAAAGCAATCTCTTCGAAACCGCAACGCTTCTCTTTGAGCAACGGAGTTACGATGTCGTCGAGCTCATAGCCACGATAGTATAGTTTACCTTCTGTAGGCTGCAGTTTGCCTTCTGCATCACGCTCGTAGCCAACCACATTACCTATGTTGGTCAATCCCACCAACACACCACTACCATCCTCGTTTCTCAAACCGCGCTTAACACCATATTTGGTGAAAGCCTCGCGGTCTATCTTGCACGAGTTTTTAACCTCGTCGCTAAGCTTGTATATCAGATATTCTTTCTTCATGTTGTGCTATTGTTTTACATATTGTTCAGACAACTTCCAGCCTTAAACCATGCTATCTGTGTGTCGTTGTAAGTATGCTGTGCAAGGAACTCTTCGCTTGTGCCGTCGGCATGCTTCAAAACTACTGTTAGCGGTTTGCCTGGAGCAAACTCTTTGAGTCCGACAACGCTGATACGGTCGTCTTCCCTCACCTTGTCGTAATCATTCTTGTCTTGGAACGTTAGGGCGAGCATACCCTGCTTCTTAAGGTTTGTTTCGTGAATACGGGCAAAGCTCTTTGCCAACACCACCTTTACATTAAGGAATCGAGGCTCCATAGCTGCATGCTCACGACTTGAACCTTCGCCATAGTTGTCTTCTGCCACAACGATGCTCGACAATCCTTCTGCCTTGTATGCTTTGGCTGCGGTAGAAACCTCTACATAGTCGCCTGTGAGTTGACATTTCACATGGTTTGACTCGCCATTGAAAGCATTCACGGCACCCATCAGCAAGTTGTCGGAGATGTTTTGCAGATGACCACGGAAGCGGAGCCAAGGACCTGCCATAGAGATATGGTCGGTGGTGCACTTGCCTTGAGTCTTTATCAATAGTGGCATGTCTGTATAGTCGTTGCCGTCCCAAGGAGCGAAAGGCTGCAGACGCTGCAAACGCTGAGAATCAGGATTGATAACCACTTCCACATCCTTTTCTGCCTCAGAAGGAGCTATGAAGCCCTTGTCTTCAACTTCGAAGCCCCGTGGAGGGAAACAATAGCCTGAAGGTTCGTCGAGCATCACGCTGTTGCCATTCTTATCAGTAAGGCTGTCTACAGCAGGATTGAAATCCAAACGACCGGCTATTGCGAGAGCTGTGGTAAGCTCTGGAGAACCAATAAAGGCGTAGGTATTTGGGTTGCCGTCAGCACGACGACGGAAATTGCGATTGAATGAAGTTACGATGGCATTCTTGCGGTTGTTGTCGTCGGTATGGCGCTTCCATTGTCCGATACATGGTCCGCAGGCATTTGTCATTATCAGCGCTCCCATCTGCTTAAAGATGTCGAGTATGCCATCGCGCTCTGCAGTATATCTAATTTGCTCAGAACCAGGGTTGATGATTAGCTGTCCCTTTGGCTCAATACCCTTGTCTAAAGCCTGCTTCACTACCGAAGCTGCACGACAGAGGTCTTGGTAGCTTGAGTTGGTACAAGAACCTATCAGTCCTACTTCTACCTCCATTGGATAGTCGTTGGCAGGACCCTTAGCCTTCATCTGCGAAATTGGTGTGGCAGCATCAGGAGTAAACGGACCATTGAGATGTGGCTCTATTGTAGAAAGGTCTATTTCCAACAGCTGGTCGAAATAAGTCTCAGGATTTGCCAACACATCGTCGTCGGCACGAAGTTCTGCAGCATTCTGCTCTGCCATAGTGGCAACCTCCAAACGCTCTGTTTGGCGAAGATATTCTGAGGCATTGTTATCGTAAGGGAAGATAGAGCATGTGGCTCCAAGTTCGGCTCCCATATTGCAGATTGTTGCACGACCAGTGGCTGTAAGGCTTTCCAAACCAGGACCGAAATATTCGAGTATGGCATTGGTGCCACCCTTTACGGTGAGAATGCCAAGAATCTTAAGAATCACATCCTTTGGTGCTGCCCAACCGGATAGTTTGCCTGTGAGGCGCACACCAATGAGGCGTGGCATCTTTAGTTCCCAAGGCTGTGCTGTCAGCACGTCTACTGCATCTGCTCCACCAACACCTACGGCTACCATACCAAGTCCGCCTGCGTTAGGAGTATGCGAGTCTGTACCAACCATCATTCCTCCAGGGAACGCATAGTTTTCCAATACTACCTGATGGATGATTCCTGCTCCTGGTTTCCAGAAGCCAATATGATATTTCTCAGATACCGACTTCAGGAAGTCGTAAACCTCTTTGTTGCCTTCCATAGCTGCAGGAAGATCGTATTCTACACCCTTGTCGGCACGAATCAAGTGGTCGCAATGCACGCTTGCAGGCACAGCCACACGCGATTTGCCAGCATTCATAAACTGAAGCAGAGCCATCTGGGCGGTAGCATCCTGCATAGCCACACGGTCAGGACGGAAGTTAACATAAGATTCGCCACGGCTGAATGGTTTCATATCATTGTTGTCGAACAAGTGGGCGTAGAGAACTTTCTCTGCGTATGTCATCGGACGGCTAAGCACTTGCTTAGCAGCTTTTACACGGCAAGAATAAGAGTCATAAAATGACTTCAACATTTCGATATCCAGTATCATATTATCTATCCTTTTATTGTTATATATCTGTGTACGCTTACAATATTGGTTGCAAATATACAACAAATTATTCACAATGCAATAAATATCTAACAAAATATTTCTTTTTGATAGAGAAATAAAACATTTATTGCATTATTATTCATTGAACTTTCGTTATAAAGAAGAGAAGTTAAAGAAGAGAAGTTAAAGAATAAAAGAAGTTAAAGAAGTTAAAGCCATATGTCTTATAGATTATTTTTTAGCTAAAGGCTCCAACTAAAGGCTCCAGCTAAAAGGCTCCAGCTAAAAGGCTAATGGCTTTAACTTCTAGCGACCGTCAGGGAGCGATAACTTCTTTAACTTCTTTAACTTCTCTTCTCTAACTTCTCTTCTCTTTCCACAGCCATCCTTCTTGCCATTTGCCTTCTGTTTCTGTTCCGTTTGGATTCGACACCGAGAGACCGAGAAGGCGAACCTTCATTATTGGCGATACTGAGATTTGTGACAATAATGTTTTGGCAATGGGCAGAATGTCGGTCTTGATGATGAGATAGGAGTCGACTGAAATGCTGCGCGTAATCTGACGGAAGTCGGCATACTTTATCTTCAATGTTAGTGTGCGACCGGAGAAAGAGGCCTTGGCAATACGCTCCACCAATTCCAATACTGCATGGTAAAGCTCTATTAATAATATTGTACGCGAAGCGATGTCCTCAGCGAAAGTACGTTCGCAACCTACCGATTTGCGCACGCTGTCGGTTTCCACCTTGCGCACATCAATGCCCAACGAGAAATTATGGTATATTGTGCCCACTTTGCCAAACACTTCCACCAAATGGGCTTCCGAAACCTTGCGCAAATCATAGCCCGTAAAAATGCCCATGCTGTGCATACGTGCTGCCGTCTTCGAGCCAATGCCCCAAAACTTCTCTATAGGCAATTCGGCTATGAAGTCGAGTGCCTTGTCGGGATGAATCACGGTCATGCCATTTGGCTTGCGGTAGTCGGAAGCCACCTTGGCAAGAAACTTGCAATACGAAATGCCTGCCGAGGCTGTGAGATGCAGTTCGTCGGCTATGCGCTGTCTTATTTCTCGCGCAATGTCTACTGCCATCTCTATACCTTTCTTATTATTAGTAACGTCGAGGAAAGCCTCGTCAATAGACAATGGCTCTATCTCGTCGGTATAGTCTTGGAATATCTCGTGCACCTGCTGCGACACTCGCTTATACTCTTCCCTATTGCCTTCCACCACTATCAGCTCAGGGCAGAGTCTGTGCGCAGTCTGTATCGACATAGCGGAATGAACTCCCCATCGGCGTGCTTCATAGCTCGCCGTCGACACCACACCGCGCGGACCGTCGTAGCCCACCGCAATAGGTTTTCCTCGCAATTCCGGATTGTTTCTCTGCTCTACCGAAGCAAAGAAAGCATCCATATCTACATGTATAATCTTTCTCACTTACTACAAAAGTACCACTAACCAAGCAATTACGCAAGCATAATCACATTTTTCGCACGACTTTTACACTATTTCATCACATTTTCTGCACGACTTTTAACCCATTTCATCACATTTTCCTACGGAATTTAAACGGAGGTAGCGGAGGTTGGTGAAGCGGAGGCTAATCGCACGGAATTTAAACGGAAGGCTGGCGCCAATGAAATCTGCGTGAATAATAGTCAAGCGAGAAACTGTCAAGCGAGAAACATCCTGGCGTCAGCCTCCGTTTTTATTCTGTGCGTATAGCTTCCGAGGTTTAATGATCTGTTAAATCCGTTTTAGTTCCGTATGAAAAATTATCCTACGGAATTCCCTCTTCACTTCCATCGGATTGGTTTTCCCTTCGGCCGCCGAACTTCGTTTCTTTACTCTTCGTTCTTCACTCTTCACTTTCATTTGTTTTTTTCGCTCGTTTGCATTATCTTTAAATAAGATAAGCTGCACTCGGAAAAACATTCAAGTAAACTTGATGTTTTTTCGCTCGTTTGCATTATCTTTGCAACAAAAACCATACATTATGAAGAAGACATATAGAATAACATTGGCAGTAATAGCCATTTTAGTATTGGCAACAATAGGCGGCAGCGTATACATGCTCAACTTCTCATTGTCGCCCGACCCCAACCGCACCGACTTAGACAGCACTTATGCCATATTATACAATCGCTTCCCCGACATGAAACCATGGGTAGACAGCATGCAGACAAATGGATATTTGCGCGACACGTTCCTCACCATGCCTACCGGAGAGCGCCATCATGCCCTTTACTTCAGAGCCGACTCGGCAAAAGGACGCACAGCCGTATTGGTGCATGGCTACAAGGATTGCGCAGCTAAGTTTCTTTATTTAGGAAGAATGTATAATCGCGACTTAGGATACAATGTTGTGATGCCCGACTTGCATGCACATGGACTAAGCGAAGGCAACGACATACAAATGGGATGGAAAGATCGTCTCGACATAAAGCGGTGGACAGAAATGGCTGCTGAGACCTTCCGCGATTCTGTATATGGAGTAAACATCGTGGTACACGGAGTGTCGATGGGTGCAGCCACAACCATGAGCCTTTCGGGCGAAGAGCTACCTGCTTATGTCACCCATTTCATTGAAGACTGCGGATACACCAGCGCATGGGACGAGTTTGCCGTGCAGCTAAAAGCTCAGTTCTCGCTTCCTCAGTTCCCATTGATGTACACCACCAGTCTGCTATGCCGTATAGTCCATGGCTGGAGCTTTGGCGAATGTTCCCCTATCAAGCAAGTAGCGAAATGCCAACGCCCAATGTTCTTCATCCATGGCGATGCCGACGACTTCGTACCATTCTATATGATGCAGCAAGTCTACGATGCCAAGACCCACGGCAAGAAAGCCATGTGGATAACTAAAGGCACCACCCACGCCCGATCCTATGCCGACTATCCAAAAGAATACACCGAAAGAGTGCGCCAGTTCTTAGCAGAGTAAAGAAAAGACTTTTATTAGCTCATTAAAACCTCATTCAGCGCCTGTCTAACTTCTTGATTAGGCAAGCAAAGGAGGTAAGTGCCATTGATGTAGCCCTTGATAGTAAGATAACCAGACTGATATAAGAATAGCTCTGCACCACCACCTGTAACATCAGACGTTTCTATAGTTACACCAAGCAAAGCACTATTGTCGAGATCGTTAAGACGAATTTCCATGTCGTCAACAAACTTTGGCAAAAGACTTGTAGAACCTGACGAAGCCCAATAATTTCTGAGTTTTGATGTCGACAAAGCATTTATAAGACTGAAAGGATTGAATATGTCCACCATATTGTCAATGCTAAAATGATAGCCATCATAATGTCCCTTCAATTGCTCTATCGTTTCCTCTACCGACCATCCATTAGCTTCGCCCATGCTTTTTATTTCAGGCATGAAATTATCTATCAGCTCTTGCTTGGTAATACCGCAAAGGGCTGCGTATGGGGCATCAAAACTGATATTGCTAAGATTATTAAGCACAGAGAACAATGAAATCTGCGTAAACTTGGTAATGCCAGTTATAAATACAAAACGCTCATATTGGTCGTCTGCCTTAAGTATAGCAAAAACACTTCGATATACAGCAGTACACTCCTCATGATATGGAGTCTTCCATGAATGTTGAAGCGGAGAATCATATTCATCAATAAGAATAGCTACTTGTTGACCTGTTTTCTTATAAGCAGTTTTTATTATTGTATCAAAACGATTGCTTAAAGAGTCAGTAGCTACAACTTCTATTCCGTATCTACTTTCATAATCTCTGAACACCAAGTCGAGATAAGCTTTCACTTCTGCAGCAGTAGCTCCTCCCCTACTCATGTCGAGTCTTACTACAGGATGCTTCACCCATTCCTTCTCCATGTCCATAATCTTCAGACCATGAAACAACTCTTTCTTACCTTCAAAGTATGCTTGCAGAGTATCAATAAGTACAGACTTACCAAAACGCCGTGGACGGCTTAAGTAATTAAACTTATTCCCCTCATTGGCAAGATGCCAAATAATATCGGTCTTGTCAACATATAGATATTCCTTCGTTCTTATTTCCTCAAACGACTGAATACCTACTGGTAGTCTTCTCTTTATATTCTCTGTCATAATCTTGAAGTTTTTCTTTGTTCTTTTTCTTTTTTCTACTCCATCCCCTCCAACACGAGTCTTATATCCTCGTACGAGATGTTGTCGGGGCACAGTTCTTTAACAGCTGTGAGGGTGAGCGGAGAGCCACTGTCGGCATTGGCACTACGCACATCGGCTATAGCACGGGAGATTACAGGAATCTTCTTTTCATCTATCAGGTCAGCAATGCTGATTTTCCCTTCTCGCACATAGCGCGACAGATGGCTCATAACAGTAGCCTGCGTTAGGCTGCGCTCTTTGGCTATTTCGTCAACCTTCTTTCCTTCGCAATACAGGCGATAAGACAATTCCCACGTTTTCTCTTTACGCTCTTTTGGTTCTGCCGCCACCTTTTGCTTGCGCTCACGAGGCTTGCGCGACGAACCCTTACCCTTATCCTCATCCAGAGCATCCATCACAGCCTTGCGCTTTTCATCAAGATAGATAGTTGTAGAAAAAGGCTTCTCGCCCATCGACTGCAACAGCAGCACCTTCGTGCGCCATTGTATCTTCAAGTCGCCACCCACATCCTTCATTCTCTTCATGGCATATTTGTTTTCGCTCTGAGCAGCAAGAGCCAACGACAGAGGCTTGGAAAGAATGCTTATCAATGCTTCTGAGAAATAGTCGGCACTACGCTGCACACGCTCAAGGAAAGCCTCGGAATGTAGCTGCTCGATAGTCATCATAGCCATTTGAGTTTGCCATTTGCCAGCCACATCCGTCACACGACTCTTCAGCTCGCCTGCAGCTGTGCGGTGTAGCGAAGCCAACTGCGAGAAAGCCTGCGAGAAATGTTCAAGCAGCAATCGCAATATAGCATCCTCAAGGCGCTGCAAGCTTGAGAAATCAAACATTTCAATGAGCAGAGAGCGATGGTATTCCTCTTTCAGGTCGGGCAACACCGCAATACTCTTTTGCGCTTCAAGCTCTTGATTAGCCATGTAATGCTCCACGTCATTATCTCCTATTATCGCACTCTGTCCTATTCTCGACGACAATACCAAGCCCTCAAGACTGCGACAACGGCTCAATGCCACATACACCTGACCAGGAGCAAACGAGCTGCCAGCATCGATGATGGCACGGTCGAAAGTCAGTCCCTGACTCTTGTGTATAGTTATTGCCCAAGCCAAACGCAGAGGATATTGCTTAAACTCTCCGAGCACCTCAGTCTCTATCTCCTTAGTCTTCTCGTTCACCGTGTAGCGCTCGTTCTGCCAAGCCGTTTTCTCCACCACTATAGGCTCCGTCTGCCCCACTCCCAGCACACGGATTTCCTTGTCGTCGGCATAAACCACATGCCCAATCATACCATTATAATATAGATGCTGCGGAGTAGCATCGTTGCGCACAAACATAACCTGCGCCCCCTGCTTCAGCACAAGATGCTGCGCTGTAGGAAACGAATACTCAGGAAAAGAGCCCGTAATCTCAGCATCATAACACCACTCACGCCCCTGCAGCCTTCTCAGTTCCGTTTCGTTCTGATGGTCAGCCATGCGGTTGTGGGTAGTCAGACGAATATACCCCTCCTCCGTCTTTGGTGAAAAATCAGGAATATACCGTTTGTTCAAACTATTCAGCTCGTCGAGCGAAAGATGTCCCTCGCGCACACGATTCAATATGCCCACAAAAGCATCGTCCTGCTGACGATAAATCTTATCCAGCTGAATGGTCACATAGTCAACATCCGCCAAAGCCTTACTACCAAAAAAATAAGGAGTGGAATAAGTATTGCCCAGCACAGCCTCGTCTTCCGGAGTAACCACAGGAGTAAGCTGCGCCAAGTCGCCAATCATCAGCAGCTGCACACCACCAAAAGGCTTACGCCAATCGCGGAAGTGGCGCAACACAGCGTCCATAGCATCGAGCAAGTCGCTGCGCACCATAGAAATCTCGTCGATGATAATCATATCGAGCGAAGCAATAATCTTTCGTTTCTCCTTGCTAAAGTTAAACATCGTGTTCACCTTAGTGCCAGGAAGATACGGCGACAATGGAAGTTGGAAGAAAGAATGAATAGTAACACCGCCTGCATTTATGGCAGCCACACCAGTAGGAGCAAGCACAATAGTCTGCTTGCAACTCTTTTTCACCACCGTGCGCAAGAATGTTGTTTTACCGGTTCCCGCTTTTCCTGTCAGGAAAACGCTACGCCCGGTATTCTCTACAAAGTCCCATGCCTGACGAAGTTGTATATTTTGTTCCATGATGTTCGGCTATATTATACGCTTTGATTGTTTAGTAGCCACAAATATACTACTTTTATCTGATATTACAACAAAGCTGGAAGAAAAATATAAATGAGAGTAGTCTCATTGGTCTATACGACTAGTCTCATTGGGCTTTGCGACTAGTCGCATTGGGCATCAAGACTAGTCGCATTTTTGAGACATATTTACTTCGTCTGTTAGCCGAACAAGAATCGTGGTCATTATGTCATTAGTCATTATGTCATTAAGGATTTTCGTTTTCATTCTTAAACTAAAAACGCCCGATAAATGGTGAGCTATGAAGCTGCCATTTATCGGGCTTATTCAATTTATTTACCGCAATGATTGCAGTATGGAAAGGTCAGTTTATTCTAATCCGAATACTACTCTCAAACCTCCGTCTACTCCGCTGAAGCCCATGAAAGCCAAAGAGAGCAAGCCGGCTGTTACAAGAACGATAGCCATGCCCTGCATGCCCTTAGGGATGCGAACCAAAGAGAGCTGCTCGCGCAAACCTGCGAAGACTACCATTGCCAAAGCAAAGCCAATGGCGGTAGAGAAAGCGTAGACAATGCTATGAACCAAAGAGAAGTCTTTTTGGATAACGAGGATTGCTACACCAAGCACAGCACAGTTGGTGGTGATAAGAGGAAGGAAGATACCGAGTGCCTGATAAAGGGCTGGCGACACTTTCTTCAACACAATCTCTACCATCTGAACCAGGGCTGCGATGACGAGGATGAAAGACAGGGTCTGCAGATACTGCAAGCCGAAAGGATTGAGCACGTAGATCTGCAAAAGATAGGTTACGACGGTTGCCAATGTCAACACGAAAGCTACTGCAGCTCCCATTCCCAAGGCGGTGTCTACCTTCTTGGATACTCCAAGGAACGGGCAGATACCCAAGAACTGCGAAAGGATGATATTGTTGACGAATATCGCTGAAATGAAAATCAATATGTATTCCATAATATATTCTCCTTATGCTTTAAATTTGTTGATAACGGCAATGAGATAGCCCAAAGAGATGAATGCTCCAGGAGGCAACACGAACAACAGGAGGTTGGTGGTTTCAGGGAGCAAAGCGAAGCCAAAGAGGCTGCCTGCACCGAGCAACTCGCGAACGCAACCGAGCGATGTCAAGCCGAGGGTGAAGCCAAGACCCATGCCGATGCCATCGAAGAGGCTGGCAACAGGGGTGTTCTTGGCAGCGAAGCTCTCTGCACGACCAAGGATCAAGCAGTTGACCACGATAAGTGGAATATAGATGCCCAACGCCTTGTTGATGGAGTCAGGAGCATAAGCCGACATAAACATCTGAAGGATTGTTACGAAGGCTGCAATGACTACGATGAATACTGGTATGCGCACCTTGTCAGGAGTGATATTCTTGATGCAGGAAATCACGAAGTTAGTGCAGATGAGCACCGACATAGTGGCCAATCCCATAGAGAGGCCATTGATGGCACTGGTGGTAGTTGCCAATGTAGGACACATACCGAGAAGGAGTACAAAGGTAGGGTTCTCCTTCAGAATGCCGTTGGTAATGGTTTTTATATAGTTCATGATGCTACAATATTAATTATGTTGAACAGATGCACCGCTTGCGCCATCGGCGCCCTTAGCGTTGGCTGCATGATTGTCCTGATATGCAGAGTAAGCCTGGTTGACAGCCTTGAGGAAGGCACGAGAGGTGATGGTAGAGGCTGTAATAGCGTCTACGTCGCCACCATCCTTGCTGACCTTGAGGTCGCCATTGGCAAGGCTCTTGCCGATGATGCTTCCCTTGCCGTCTTTCTGGAACCACTTGTCGGCTTTAGCTCCAAGACCTGGAGTTTCGGAAGCCTGAAGAATGGTATAGCCAAGAATTGTGCCCTCGGCATTGAAGCCTACAAGAACCTTGAGGTCGCCACCGAAGCCCATTGTGGTGCTCTCGACAGCCGAACCAAGATAGGCACCGTCTGTGGTGTATACATTGTGGATAGTGAAGATGCTCTCCTTGCCTTGTATTTCCATTTTCACGGTGTCGGGGTCTTCAACCTTGATATCTGTAGAGTTCATAACCTCCTTGATACCTGCAGCAAGTGTCTGCTGCGCCTTTTCAGCGATAGGTTTCTCTGTGATATTGTTTACCCAAGCCAATACGGCTCCTATTACTACAGCCACGCCAACGAGGACGAGAACCATATTGGTAAGTGATGATTTGAGTTTTTCCATTTGTTTGTTCCTCCCACTATTTTATTTCTGCTTTGCTGGCACTTCACCAAAGCGTTTTGGTTTGATATATGTATTGATGAGAGGGGTGAAGGCATTCATTATCAATATGGCAAACGACATACCCTCTGGATATGAGCCCCAGTTGCGGATAACGACTGTCAACACACCGATGGCAACGCCATAGACGAGCTGTCCCTTGTGGGTCATTGGCGAGGTGACATAGTCGGTTGCCATGAAGATGGCGCCGAGCATCAAACCACCGCTCAACAACACCTGTACAGGATTAGCGTAAACAGGACTTGCAAGGTGGAGCAAACCGCTGAGCACGAAGACTGTGGCGAGGATGGAAACAGGGATGTGCCATGTGATGATCTTCTTCCAAAGCATGTAAGCCAAACCAAGGAGCAAAGCCAAAGCACAGATTTCGCCAAGGGTGCCTGCTCCCATACCGTTTGAAACATTGCCAAGGAGCATGTCGACAGACGATGGCAACTTGTCCAACACGCTGGCGTCGCCACTCTTGATAGCCCACTTCATAAGGCTCAACGGTGTGGCACCGGTCTCTGCATCGAGGTATGCTGCCTGCTGACCAACTACCGGCCATGAGGTCATGGCTGCAGGGAAGCTAACCAAGAGGAAGCAACGACCCACCAAAGCAGGGTTGAAAGGATTGCTACCCAATCCGCCAAAGGTCATTTTGCCAACGCCTATTGCCACCAAGGCTCCGATGATGATCATCCATATAGGGAAATTGCTTGGAAGGTTCATGCCAAGAAGCAATCCCGTTACTACTGCCGAACCATCAGTAAGCGATGGCTGACGCTTCATTATACACTTTGATATGGCCCACTCGAAGAACATACATGCTGCCACACTCGACAGGCATACCACTACTGAGCCAAGACCGAAATAGAAGAACGAAACGAGCAAGGCTGGCATCAATGCCAACACTACGCCATACATATTCTTCTCTACGCTGTCGGCACCATGTGCGTGTGGTGACAGCGAAACTATTAACTTACCCATTTTATTTCTTAGCGTTTCTTGATTTGATGATACCCATTACGACGCCCTTGCCCTGAAGGATGTTGTCGAGAATAGGACGATGTGAAGGACAGGTGAACTGACACGAGCCACAAGAGATACAAGAGGTAACCTGCTCTGCCTCAAGACGTTCCCACTCCTTGAATGAAGAAAGAGTTGCAAGCAAGTATGGTTCGAGTCCCATAGGACATGCGCTAACACATTTACCACAACGAATACATGGCTGAGCTGCCTTGCGGTGAGCATCGGCATCGGTGAGGATAGTGATAGAGTTGGTTCCCTTGCATACGGTGACATCGGTAGAAACTACCGACTTACCCATCATCGGACCACCTGCCAACACCTTGTTGTCGCCCTCAGGCATACCGCCACAGAGGTCGATAAGCTGGCGCATCGGTGTTCCCATACGAACGAGGAAGTTGCCCGGGTTCTTGAGTTGCTTACCTGTAACGGTGGTGTAGCGCTCGAACAAAGGCTTGTTCTTCATAACAGCCTGGTAGACAGCGAAGGCTGTACCTACGTTCTGAACGATGGCGCCAACATTAACAGGGATAGCAGGAGGAGCTGGAACCTGACGGTTGATGACAGCATCTACCAACTGCTTTTCACCACCCTGTGGATATTTCTTAGCCAAAGCTACGATTTCGACACGTGGGTCGTTGGCTGTTTTCTGTTCAAAGAGCTTGATAGCCTCAGGCTTGTTGTCTTCGATACCGATGTAGCCGCGCTCTACCTTGGCGCCCTTCATCAAGAGGTCAAGACCTACGAGAATCTCGTCGGCATGTTCCATCATAAGACGGTAGTCGGAGGTGATATAAGGTTCACACTCTACACCATTCAAGATTACGCACTCAGCCTTTGCGGTAGGAGGAGGGCAAAGCTTGATGAATGTAGGGAAACCAGCACCACCCATACCTGTTACGCCAGCCACCTTGATGCGGTTGACGATTTCTTCAGGTGTGAGCTCAGGATGCTTGTCGAGAGTTTCGAGAGTTTCGCTGCGGTCGATGCTCTCTTCCCACTCGTCGCCCTCTACATTAATATATATGGCAGGCTTACGATAGCCTGTGGCGTCGATAGCGGTGTCGACCTTTAATACTGTACCCGATACTGAAGAGTAGATAGGTGCAGACACGAATCCATTTGCCTCGGCAATGAGAGTACCAACCTTTACCTTGTCGCCACGATTAACGACAGGCTTAGCAGGTGCGCCGATATGCTGGCTCAATGGGAATATTGCTTGCTGTGGCAATGGAGCTACAACGGTAGCAACCTCAGCAGTAATCTTGTTTTCCTCTGGGTGTACACCACCCATGCTAAAAGTTTTCAGTTTCATGCTTAAGCCTCCTTGTTTTCTGTTGTGGTGGTAGCAGCAGCCTCGGCAGGAGCAGCAGGAGCAGCCTCTGGCTTTGGCTTGCGTACAGGGAAATTAACTTTTACCAAAGCGCCTGTAGGACATTCGTCGACACACTTTGTACACATGCGGCACTTGTTGAAGTCGATGTAAGCCACATTGTTTTCAACTGTGATGGCATCGAAGTTGCAAACCTTCTGGCACTTACCGCAACCGATACAAGCTACGGCACAAGCCTTCTTGGCAACAGCGCCCTTGTCCTTGTTGACACACTGAACATACACACGGCGACCCTTAGGTCCCTTTTTGCGTAGCTCAATGATGTGGCGAGGACAAGCCTTGGCACATGCACCACAAGCGGTACACTTCTCTTCGTCGACTACAGGCAAGCCTGTCTCCTCGTCCATGGTGATGGCACCAAACTGGCAAGCAGCAACACAGTCGCCACATCCGAGGCAACCGAATCCGCAACCGGTTTCGCCAGCACAGGTGGCATTGACAGCCTGACAAGAATGCAAGCCATCATACTCTACGATGCGTGGACGATGCTCGCATGTGCCATTGCAACGAACAACAGCCACCATAGGGTCGGTGTTGGCAACAGCCATGCCGAGCAAGTCGGCAACTTGGCCCATAACATCGGCTCCACCAACAGGACACATAAGTCCGTCGATGCTACCGAGGTCGGCACCCTTAACTAAAGCGTCGGCCATACCAGCACAACCGGCAAAGCCACAGCCACCACAGTTGGCACCAGGCAATAGTTCTACTACCTGTCCGATACGTGGATCTTCCTGAACAGCAAACTTCTTGGAAACGGCATACAGCACAATGGCTGAGATGAGCGCTATCGCTCCCAACACGATTACTGCAATCAAAATGAAATTCATAATTTATTAACTTGTTTTAGTTCATTATTTTAGTATTTTGTTTGCGTTATCTCTACCGACAACGACTTCCCTATCCTATCTCTATTGAAATATAGCAAAAGATAGTAAGGCACGAGGACTCCCAAGCCCAAAAGAGCGGAAAGAGGTTCGTTGCCCGTGAGATTGTTGACCAGGATTATTACTGCTACCAACAACAGGAACGGCAATCCGAAGCCTAACAATACGGCTTTATAGCCCATGGAGGCAGAAACGGAAACAACTACGTGTTGGCCAACTTCGTAACCTTGCACATCGGTATGCACATCGATAATCTTTTCTTTACTCTCCGACGAACTGCAATGTTTTGCGAGTCCACAAGCGGCACAAGCAGATGTCTGCAATATGCGCACTTTAACGGTATCTACCTCTATTTTGTCGACGATGCCGTCGTGATTTATTTTACTACTCATTTATGATGATGGATAAGGGTGTATAACTCAAATATTGTAATGTCGAGTTTACAAATGCAAAATTAATACTATATTTCTAAACTACAAATAAATCATCAAATTAATTAAAGAAATATGTAGCTCTGTTAACAATTCTTATCCGTAATCGTTTGCAGAAAGCTGGCATTTAAGTGGAATCGCCCTTTTACCTTTTTTGCCTTTTTACCCTTTTTTACCGTTTTACCCTTTTTACCGTTTTTACCCTTTTTAGGATAAGCGACGCAGCCGAGCTGCGACGAACGCAACCACAAACGCACTTCTAACTTTTACCCTTTTTACTTTTTACCCTTTTACTCTTTTACCCTTTTCTTTTTTACCTTTTTACCTTTTAAAAAAAATAGCAAGCCTGAGATAGACTTGCTACTTGGTTTATTCTTAGATTTTAAGAGTTGTGGGCTTCAATGATGCGCTTAGATGAAAATGTATTTCATCACAAAGAGCACAGCGAGGATGCAGAGCGTAGGGTTGAGCTTCTTCCAATTACCGCAAAGGGTGTTGATGGCTACGTAGGAGATTACACCACAGAGAATACCATCGGAGATGCTATAAGCCAAAGGCATCATGATGATGGTGATGAATGCCGGTATCGACTCGGCATAGTCGTTGAGGTTGATGTCCTTGATTGGCGACATCATAAACAAACCTACGATGAGCAACACAGGTGTGGTGGCTGCTGCAGGAATGGAAAGGAAGATCGGAGCAAAGAACAACGCTATGATGAAGCAAACGGCGGTAGAGAAGGCTGTGAGACCGGTACGTCCGCCCAACGCTACACCCGACGCACTCTCTACGTATGTGGTGGTGGTACTTGCACCTATGCATGCGCCAGAAATGGTGGCAATAGCGTCTGCCATGAACGCTTTGTTGAGTCCGGAGATACGACCATCGGGGCGCATCATGCCAGCCTTTGTACATACGCCAACGAGGGTGCCCATGGTGTCGAACATATCGACAAAGAGGAAGGTGAATACCACTACGAGCATGTCGAACGACAGGATGTTGTGGAACTCAAACTGACAGAACAAAGGACTGATGGAAGGAGGTGTGTCGACGATGCCTGTGAACGAAGTGATGCCCATAGGAATGCCCAACAAGGCAGTAGCGAGAATACCGATGAGCAATGCTCCTGGCACATTCTTTATTACGAGCACAGAGGTAATGATGATGCCAATAATGCCGAGCAAGGCTGTGCCGTGGGTCATGTCGCCAATGCTAACGAAGGTGGCTGCATTGTCGACGATGATGCCTGCATTCTTGAGTCCGATGAAGGCTATGAAGAGTCCGATTCCAGCTCCGATAGCTCGCTTTATAGAGGCAGGAATAGCATCAACGATAAGTGTGCGAACCTTGGTGAGAGTGAGCAACACAAATATGATGCCCTCGATAAGGATTGCCGTCAGAGCAAACTGCCACGAGTAGCCCATGGTGAGGCAGACGGTGAATACAAAGAACGCATTGAGACCCATACCTGGAGCGAGTCCGAAAGGCTTCTTTGCATAGATAGCCATTATCATTGTACCGATAACGGCAGCCAACGCAGTAGAGGTGAACACGGCATTGGTGTCCATGCCCATGCCTGCAAGATTGGTAAAGATACTTGGGTTTACGGCAAGGATGTAGGCCATGGTGAGGAATGTGGTGACGCCAGCCATTACCTCAGTTTTGATTTTGTGCTTCTGATGGTCGAAGCCAAAGAGTTTTTCTAATAATGCCATTGTTGTCTATAATTAGAATAGTATTCCTTAGTTAATATGCTGGAAAACTAAAAATCCCACTTCACACCCAAGCATGGACGACACTTGAAGCCGTAGGTGGAGCCGAAGTTGTTGGAGAGTTCAATCTCTGTGCCAAGGCTAAGGTTGTCGACACCAACATGCTGACCAACATTGTACCACACCTGTGGCTCGGTGATGAATATGGTGCTACGGTCGGCAGCTTCGCCATTCGACTTAAAGCAGGTATGATCTTCCCACCAGAAGTCGGCAAAGCCATTAAACTTCAAACCCTTAACGCCAAAGAGGTCGTTCATAGCCCAAACGGCAGTAAGCTGCATTGGTACGTCGGAAGTCTTCTTTCTGATAGTCTTGTAGAGGGCTTTTAGGTTGAGGGTGTTCTTATAGTCTTTGCTATGAATGAAATAGTCAACACCAAAGAGCCATGCATTGTTGATAGGATAAGAGCGAGTGATTCCGCCATTATATTCCACCTGCAAAGAGAAATTCTTTAGACCAGACTGCTGCCAAAAGTTCAAACAGCGAGCAATCTCTAAATAAGAACCACCAGGAGCGAGGTTTGGTCCTTCCTGATGTTGGTCGTAGTTGAAATCGTGGTCGATAAAGAAATAGGTGTTACCCCACTTGTCTTGTTTGAACATCTCGATTGTAAGAGTTTCGAACTTACGGTCTGAACCAAAGTCGTGGAACAGTTGCGCATTAACCTGCGCATGAGCTTTCTGTGAGCAAAATAGCACAGCAAGAAGCATGAATGCCATAGTTGCTTTTTGGAAGACTTTCATTGTTGGTTGTTTTGCTTAATATTAATAAATGAAATAATTGGCTTAAAACGAGTTGCAAAATTACTACAATATTTTTAATGCTACAAAGAATCAATGGAAAAACGATATGTTAGTGTGGCTTTCCAGGCTGAAGCGATAATGAGCGGAAAGGTTGGTTGTAGTTATAAATACAAAGAAATATCATGATTTCTTTTGTTATTTCATTCGTTTGCACTATCTTTGTAGAATCAAATACAATACCATATGAAAGCAACAGAACAGACAACACAGCAGATTGAAAGAGCAATAAAGAAAATTGCTCAGAAATTTCCTACAGATGAAGAAACATCTATCCTCACCGATGTTCATCTGCGCGTATCGCAAGACAGCGGAGAGATATTGGCTTTCGACGACAATGACCAGGAGATAACTCGCTGTGTGGTAGAACAATGGATAGACAACAAGGACGAGGACTTTTATGATGAGATTACAGGCATATTGCGTAGCTCTCTGAAGACCCTCCACCCTATCATCGACGCTATGGGTATATTGAAGCCTTTCAGCTTTGTGCTTGAGAATGATGATAAGGAAAGCATTGCCGAACTGTATGTTGCCGACGACGAAACCATCATCATAGATGGTGAACTAATGGAGGGACTGGATAAAGACCTCGACACTTTCCTCGACAATCTGTTGAAAGAATAAGAAAACTATAAAAACAATAAATTGCCTGGAAGACTATACGGCTTATAGATGTGTATAGTTTTCCAGGCAAATTGTTTATTAACCATATTATAGTTAATCTTTAAAGAAAGGAGTGAAGTCTGACCAATCTTCAACTCTAAAAGCTCTGATATCTCTCACCGAATCCTTAAACCAAGATACAGATTTTAGAGCATTCATAGCTTGTACTAAATGTAGCATATCATTATCATTCGAAAGATAAACACTACCCTGCGTTGCATAGTAATCATAACCACGCAATAATTTCTTTATTTCGTAGTATGCATTATTATAAGGCTCTCCGTAATTTTTACTAAGAGCATTTATATCCATATCAAAAGCAATCGCAAACATTATGCTATCTTAAAATATTTAGACTGACCAAAGAATATTCTGCCAAAATTATCTTTGATTGAAATAACCAAGCCCATAAAAGGATTGTGCTCAACATCAATAACTTGACCTTCAATCCAGTCGGTCAAACCTGTCAAAGAAGGATTAACCTTCATAATATCTCCTATTTTTGGTTCCATAACTATCTTTTTATTCTATATACGTTGGCAAAGATAAGCTTTTATTTTGAAAGTACAAAGAAAACAAAAGGCTACTTTTATAAAACAACATAGCAGCCGTTATAATTCAATATTCCAACCTAATCCTAATTTAGACAGTACAGACTCTTTTTTTGCAACAAGGAAGTCTATTGCAGGCAGATTGCCTTCAGCATCGCGAGCAACAAAGAGATGCGAGGGGTCTGTAGAAACGAAGTCGGCATCGGAAACGCTGATAGCAGTAGGAGCAAAAGTATTGTTGATTAATGAAGAGCGGGCAGTATCGCATTTTGCAATATGCTGCGCACGTGGATTCCACGACACATTTCCTATTAATATATGGTCGTAGCCAGCAACATCAACATTGATTGCCGTAGACTTTCGGTTTACCATATTATAATTATCATGACGATTCATTGCCGAGGTGTTGTATTCCCACTTATTTCCACTAAGATGATGGTTGGAGTAAATGCCATTTGCCTTGTTTTGGTAAGCCAAACAATGATGCACATAGTGCTGTGGACATTTTTCAGGACATCTTGTAGCGTGTGGTTTCATTCCCCATCCTCCTGCTTTAAAGCCATTGCCATCGCCAGCACTAACGAATTCTGTTGTGTTTTTGAAATCGGCTGTTGGACGGAAGCCATTGTACATGGCAATACAATGATCAATCTCTACAGGTGCAAAGCAATGGATTAGGTCGAAGCCATCGTCGGAGTTGCGCCAAGCACGACAATAGCGGAACACATTGCCAACATCTGTTGTCTGTTGCACATGGCAACCAAAACCATCGACATTGCCTCCATAAGCACCATCGGAAAAGTCATCGTAGTTGTTGTAAGCATCGCAGTTTTGCACCAAGTTGTAGGAGCCCGCAGTTTGATAATAGCCAATAGCCATATTGTCGTGCATAGCTATATTTTCCACTATGCAATAAGAGCCAAGGCGTGCTGAGATGCATTCAGACTGTGTGTGCCCCTTTATGCGGACAGGAACACCGATAATATCAAAGTTGCGCAAATGAAGATAGTCGGCACCCAAATAGAATGCGCCAATGCGATATTTTCCTTCTAACTGCAAAGCTGAAAAGTCAAACACAGGACGTTCGCCAGGATAGCCCATGAAGCAAGTACGCTTAGAAGCTGTTCCTGCCTTTTCCAAGGCAAACACGAATGCGTAGTTCTTATGAAACTTCATCACCTGTTCGTCGGTAATATGATAGATTCCGCCTCTGAAATAGACAGTATCTCCCGACTCCACCTTTTGGTATGCTGCAGGAAGCGAAGCCAATGGAGCCTCTATTGTTCCATTAGCAGAATCATTACCATTAGGAGAAACAAATATGGTCTTAGCTTGACTGAGCTGTGGCAGCAGCAAGGCTAATCCGAAGATTAAAATATTCTTTTTCATTCTGTCCTGTTTAAATTCTACGACAATAAATATGATATTATACCAACGAAGCCACTCCCGTAACGCTACGAAAGTGGCTTCTTTGTTTATAATCGAAATGTGGGTTTAATTATCCATAGATAACCTTGCCGTTCTCATCCTCATAAGGAGCGAGGTCCTTAGAATACTGGTTCATAGCACGAAGGCTCATACCCATTGATGAGAAACCACCATCGTGGAAGAGGTTCTGCATAGTCACCTTGCGAGTGAAATCGCTGAACATCATCACGCAGTAGTTAGCGCAATCCTCAGCAGTAGCATTGCCAAGAGGAGACATCTTGTTGGCGAAGTCCATAAGGTTGTCCATATCCTTGATGCCCTTACCAGCTGTTGTAGGAGTTGGCGACTGAGAAATTGTGTTGATACGAACGTGTTTCTCGCGACCATAGATGTAACCGAAGCTGCGTGCAATGCTCTCGAGCATGCTCTTAGCATCAGCCATATCGTTGTAGCCAAAGAATGTACGCTGTGAAGCAACATATGTGAGAGCTACTACAGAACCATATTCTGCGATAGCATCCTGCTTCTTAGCAACCTGCAACATCTTGTGGAAAGAAATAGCAGAGATGTCGAGTGTTTTCTGTAGATAGTTGTAGTCGAGATCGTCGTATGTGCGACGCTTGCGAACATTTGGGCTCATACCGATTGAATGGAGCACAAAGTCGATTTTGCCACCAAGGAGCTCAACAGACTGAGCGAAAACCTTTTCCAAATCTTCTACGCTTGTGGCATCGGCTGGAATAACTGGTGCATTAAGCTGCTTGCTCAAACCATCGAGCTCGCCCATACGCAACGCCATTGGAGTGTTGCTAAGTGTAATTGTTGCACCTTCTTCTACTGCCTTCACGGCAACTTTCCATGCGATAGACTCTTCGTTCAAAGCACCGAAGATGATACCGCGCTTACCCTTTAATAAATTGTTACTCATAAATAGTTTTATAAATTGCGATGCAAAATTACACATTTTTGTTTAGACTGTGCATAAGATATTGTATAGTTAACTATTTTTAAGCAATAATCAAGCATCGCTGTTTCTTTACCATATTAATAATATATATAGGCTAATAGGAAACAATAAAGCCTATTCCAATGGTATGGAACAGGCTCTATAGCGTGTTTATAGCTTAATCTTTTTCTTCACAGCCTTGCTCTCGTTCGACATGCGGTCGAGGGCTGTAACTACGTAAGTATACTTTTTCTTGCCATCGTTGTATGGCAACTTAAGGAATGTGTCGGAAGTGATGGCGATGATATGGTTCTCGCTATCGGTATTCACCTTCTCGCCTTTATCGAAACGATAAACAACATATTTGTGAGCCTCATCCTTCCATCCCTTGCCCTTAGGAGCAGTCCAGAACAAAACCAAACCATCTGGGGTCCATACAGGCTTAAGCTTGCGAGGTTTCTTTGGTGCCTTATCGTCGATGAAAGGCATAAGAGGCTGAAGAGCAGGATTGCGCCAATATGATGTGCGAAGAAGAGTGCCATAGTTGCCGATATTGTCGACAGCAGCCTTAGCATACCACAAAACAGTTCCTTCGACATTATTCATCTGCTTATGCAAAGCATACTTAGCAGGCATCTGATTGATTTTAGGATTCTGCAAATCTGGGTATTTCACGGTGCGCTCTACGTCTTCACCTATATATAATGGTCGCTTGCCAGCATGCTTGTTCCACCATTTTATCAATGTGGCATAGTCGGCAGCAGGGTGTCCAATCTGCCAATAAAGCTGTGGCACACAATAGTCTATCCATCCATTGTTGACCCATCGCAACACATCGGCATAAAGGTCGTCGTAGTTTTGCAGGCCGTTTGTCTCGGAACCATTCAGCGGGTCGCTCTTCTTGTTGCGATAAATACCGAATGGCGACACACCAAACTTCACCCATGGCTTAGTTTTGTGGATAGACTTGCCAAGTTGCTCTATGAAGAGGTCAACATTATATCTGCGCCAGTCGCCACGATCCTTGATACCATTATTATATTTAGCATATTCAGCATCGTCGGGAATAATCATTCCAGGAGCTGGGTATGGATAGAAATAGTCGTCGATGTGCAGACCGTCAATATCGTAACGGCTCACGATGTCGTCAACCACCTTGCAAATATAGTCTCTATTCTCAGGCATACCAGGATTTAGGATATACTGGTTGTCGTATATGAACACACGCTCAGGATTGGTGATAGCGATATGGTTGCTTGCCAAAGCTGTTGTGCTTTTGGTCTTAGCACGATAAGGGTTTATCCATGCGTGGAGTTCCATGCCGCGCTTATGGCATTGGTCAATCATCCATTGCAGCGGGTCCCAATATGGTGAAGGAGCTTTGCCTTGTACACCTGTAAGGAAACGACTCCAAGGTTCATACTTGCTTGGATACAGCGCATCGCACTCTGCACGCACCTGAAAGATAATAGCATTTACGCCATCTTTCTGCAGTTCGTCGAGCTGCGATTGCAAAGTCTGCTGCATGGTGGCAGTAGACATGCCTTGGAACTGTCCGTTTACACATTGTATCCACGCTCCGCGAAATTCTCGCTTCTGAGCATAAGCAGATACAAGAACCATAGTAATCATCAATAGAAGTAAGTTCAGTCGTTTCATTATTTAAATTTAGGATATTTTTTTCTTTTAATTAGGATAATTTCTCTTTTGATTATATAGACCACATGAGGTGTAAAGTCTACAATTTGCAAAGTTAAGATAAAAAATGCCGAATTGCAAAGATAGGCTACAAAAAAGCACAAAAAAAGTATCATAAGATACTATGGGAAATATCTTATGATACTTTATGTATTGTTTTCTACTAAAATTAGAACTTATATCCGAGTGTGAAGATGAGCTGATGGCGCTTGTTGCTAACCTTTACAGCATCTGCATAGTTGGTGAAGTTAGGATCGTCTGCCCAATCTGCGTAGCTATCGAGGAATGGATGGAACTCACCATTCTGTGAGCTATATTGATAAGCCACGTCAAGGTTCATCTTGCCAATGGTGTAGCCAATACCGCAGGTGATACGATTTGTAGACTCCCAGTTCACATAGTCGGTAGACGATGAATAGTAAGAGCCTTCTGACGAAACGGTGCCGTCCTTGAAGCCGTCTTTCTTATACATTGGCGATACGTAGTTGTAGCCGAAGCGAACTGCGAGGGTTGGGTCTGGCTTAAATTCCAAACCAAGTTTCACGGTGCTGACGCCTTTAAGGGTCTGCTCTGTGTGGCGATTCATAGCCTTATCGCTGCTTGAACTGTCGTAATAGTCGCCATACCATGTGTCGTAATATCCGCCATCTATCACGCGAGTGTCCATAGCGCTATAGTCAGCATACTCATAGCCTGCACCAATAGCAAGATAGTTGCCGATGGTATGACCGAGACTTAAGCCGAACTTCCAAGGTGTGTAGAGTTTGAAGTCGTAGCTTTCGCTCATATTTGGCGAGATGTTGCCGTCGGTAATATAGGTATAGTTGCTTGTGGTAAGGTCGTACCAAGTAGGGGTAGCCACAGAAACACCAATACGGAATGGACTATCCTCAACAGGACGGAATATTGCTCCCACCTTGAGATCGTAGCCAGTACCAGTAATCTCGCGATTGTCTACTACCGTAAGGTTAGAGATATTATCACGATTTGGCATCAATGTCTCAGTATACTCGCTATAGCCTTTGTAGTGAACATCGTGGATGCCTACGGTAAGACCGAGATACACTTGGTCGTTGAGGTTGCCGCTGATATTAAGGTCGTATTCGCCTATGTAGCCACGCATAGCCTTGTTGAAGGTGTAGCCAGAAGCATCATAATAGCCGAAGTTGCCATCAGCATCCTTAATCAGACTCTTGTAATAGATGTTGTCCAACTGATTGTGAGTAATCATGGCACGATCCTCACGAGGCAGACCGTTGTCGTCAAGCTCATATAGCAATCCTTCACGAAGCTTCTGATAAGTGAGCTTATTCTGCGAAGCGTTTGTCAGGCGACTACTGGCAGAGAGTATCTGATCGAAATTGCGGCTCTTATGATAGTTGAAGCCGAAGTTAAGGAACGACTTTCTGCCAGTACGTGTAGAATAAACGAAGCCTATCTGGTCGAAGCTCATGTTAGTCTTGTTGCCTGGAGAAAAACTTTCCACCTCTTCTTGCGAAACCAAACCAAAGGAGCCTGCTATCTGCGACTTGCGGAACAGACCAATACCTGCAGGGTTGGTGCCGATAGTGGAAATATCTGCTCCAAGAGCATCCATAGCTCCACCCATACCCACATAGCGTGCAGTACCGTTAAGCTCGTTTTCTACGAGATTGGCATTCTCGTAAGTTTCCTGTGCAAAGGCAGAAGAAGCCGCGAGAGCCATTCCTGCCACGAACAATATCTTTGTTTTCATATTATCTTTTTCTTCTTTATAAGTTCTAAAAAATGCTTTACTTATCTTCTTCCACCAAAGTGACTACCGCCACCGCCTGAGTGTCCGCCACCAGAGAAGCCTCCGCCCGAGCGACTACCGCCAAAGCCTGATGAAGAGGCGCCTGAACCATAAGAGCGGCTACCGCCGTAGGATGGTGTAGGATTGCTGAAGCCATTGTTTTTATTGGTTGTGCCATACGAATAAGAGCGGTTAGAATCGCTGTTACCATAAGAGCGCGAACCAAAACGAGCAGGCGACTGGCTGGTAGAAGTGCCGTAGTTGCCACGAGAGCCAAAGCGTGTAGAGCCAGAGGCATTATTAAAGCGTCCTGTCACAGAGCCATGATTGCGAGTGCCTGCTATAGTCCTGCCAGTTCCGCCAGGAACAACAGCTATACCACCCCATCCTGGTCTGTACCAAGGGGCGTAGTATCCATGCCATCCCCAATAGCCACCCCAGTAGCCACCATAATAGCTTCCATAATACCAAGGCGAATACCAACCGCAATACCAAGGCGAATACCAACCTGCATAATCCCAATACCAAGGGTCCCATGGGTCGTAGTATCCATATCTGCCATACCAGAAAGGTGAATGCCAACCAGCATACCAAGGTCCATAGAAACCATCCCAACGACTCATTCTGCGTGTGTACTCAAAGTCGTCGTCGTCATATCTATAGCCTTGTGCTCTCTTCTTTGTCAAAGTCTCGGCAAAGTCGGAATCTACATACGTAGAATCAGGATAGAGACCATCGCCAGCCTGTAAGTCGATTACATCACTAATAGAATCGCCATCTATCTTTTGGTAGCTACTGCGAAACTTCCCTCGACGGTTATATTCGTCTACCGCACGATTGGAACCTACGTAGTAAGCAGGTGTGTTGTCGTCAAAAGCATTAGCCTTGTGCGACTTCTTCGGAGTGAAGTAGAGGTCGTCGTCTTGGGCTGTCATGCTGAGTGTAGACAATCCACAAAGTGCTAATAAAAGAATGATCTTTTTCATATCGCAAATTCTCTTTATTTTATTGTTTCTAATTTATTTGGTACAAAATTAGTACCTATTTTAATGCAAATATACGGAAAAACCCTAAACCATAGTAGGTTTTTCCCTATTTTTTATAATTTTGCATAGGTATTTAACTATTTATATATTTGAAACAAAAATAAACGCAATATGAAATATCTTGTAGCTGAATTTAAAATAGAATGCCAAGATGGCATGATACAGATTGCCCGCGACTTGCTAACCGACGCTTTGGGCGAGGCTGGATTCGAGACTTTCGAAGATACTGAGGATGGAATAAAGGGCTATGTGCAGGAATCATTGTTCGACGAAAATGCCATGAACGATGTTATCAGCAACTTTATGTTGCCTGATGTTAACATAAGCGCCAACATCCAAGAGGCGGAATATAAAAACTGGAACGAGGAATGGGAAGAGGCAGGCTTCGAGAGAATAAACATCAACGACAGCATCACTATTTATGATGCTCGCCACGATGATGGCAACGGAATAGCTTCTGGCATCAGCATCGGAATAGAAACTAAGCAGGCTTTCGGTACTGGTACTCACGAAACCACACGAATGATTGTCTCTACATTATTAAATATAGACCTTAAAGGCAAACGAGTGTTGGACTGCGGATGTGGTACTGGCATCTTGGGAATTGCAGCTTCAAAGCTTGGCGCAAGCGAAGTTGTGGGCTACGACATCGACGAATGGAGCTCTGAGAATGCCATTCATAATGCCGAACTTAATGGTGTTGGCAACATGAAGGTGATGCTTGGCGATGCTTCGGTGCTTAAGAGTGTGGAAGGAAAGTTTGATGTGGTATTGGCAAATATCAACCGCAACATATTGTTGGCAGACATGCCTGCCTTTGTTTCGGTAATGGCAGACGATTCGTTATTGATACTCAGCGGCTTCTATGCTTCGGATGTAGATTTGCTGACAGAAAAAGCATCGAGCCTCGGACTATCAAAGATTGACTCTAAGAGCGACAGCGAGTGGACTTGCTTGGTGCTGAAGAAATAACAGCTGTAAAAAGCCACAATTAGAATACATATTAATAAACGAATAATAGTCGTGGAAACATCTGTTGTTACCACGACTATTATTCGTTTTCGGCTCCTATAGTAAGCATCCGTAGGTCGTAATAGGAACCATTATAAATATTAAAGTCTACATAGCCTTTTATTCCTGGCAGTTTGCCTGCATCGGTATGCTGCCAAAACTTCCATTTGCCTTTGTATTCCACCTTGTCAACATAATAGTGGGCTATCCAATAAGGATAATCATCAAAGACTGGCGCACTAAGATATTGCTCCTTAAATTTATAATAGGTGTAAATGATTGGCTTCACATGATATTTGTCTTCCACTATATGAAGCCATGTCAGCACATCACGCTGAAAATCTTCTACTGGCGTATCTTTCGGCATGTGCTCGATGTCGAGTACTGGTGGCAAGTCGCCATCTTCAAGATGTACATTATTTAAGAAATGATAAGCCTGTGCTCTTGCCGAAGACTTGTTGCTCCAGAAATGGTATGCGCCACGAATAAAACCATATTCGCGTGCTTGATAGAAATTGTCTTTGAAGTTTGGGTCTACGCGTGTAGAGCCTTCGGTAGACTTAATGATAATAAATCTCAAAGGACAATTTTCTATTAGTGCATTACCTTGAAGTTCTGACCAATCGATATTGCCTTGATAATGAGAGATGTCTATACCATGGATTTCGTAGCCTTCAGGATATTTAGCATCACCATATAGCGCACGCCAACGAAAACCTGTGGGACTGACAAAGAAATAATAGAAAGCCCATATATAGAATGCAGCTATAAGAATACCACCTAACCACCAGGTCCAACGAGGAATGCGCATTAGGGGTAAGAAAAAAGAAAAATGAGCGGAACTACCATTACGCCGACGACGCTTCGATGTCGAAGTGTTTCGATTTCGTCGTGTCGTCTTTCTGGTAGTTGCGCTCATTCTAAATATTTAATTATAATTGGAGTAGATGGATAAGGATAATTTTTATTATCCCTTCTATATCTACTCCTTAATTATAAAAGGGAATTACTTGCCACCCTGCTCAAGACAGAGAGTGCGTGTGGTACGGTCGCAAACTGAAGCAGGACCCCAATACTGGATAGGACCAGGATAAACGAAGCATGTATCCTTAGCCCACTCATCACGCTTAGAGCAGAACTTCAAGAATGGAGCACCCTCGAGCTCAACGAGAGCCTTGCGGATAACTGGCTTCATCTCACCATTACGACGTTCCATGTTCATCATCATAGTGATTGGCACACCTCCTGCCTTCCACTCGTCGGTAGAAGCTGTGGTGTTCTTAACGATTGCCATATAGCCAGTCTTGCCATTAGCAATAAGCTGAGCTGCACTTACACCGAGTGCATAGCAATAGTCAGCATCGAAGTTAGAAGGAGCTGCACAACGACCCTCGTAGCCGAAGAAGTGATGGAGAGTAGCGAACTTGCCAGCATACTTACCAGCCTCTTTCCATTCAGCGAGCTTAGCCTCAACCATGTCTGAGAGAAGCTTCTCTGTCTCGATAAGAGATACCTGAACGTTTCCGTGTGGGTCGCGATCGAGTGAAAGCTGACGAGCTACACCTGAAGGCAATGTTGCGAAAGTCTCTGCATTTTCCTTAGAAAGATGAGCGAGGATGTACTCACGCTGTGCATCCTTGTCGAGGTCCTTATAATCAGCTCCGTGCGCAGCAAGAAGGTCGTTGAGCTCATCGATCAAGCGACCGATAGAAGGAATAAACTCGATAAGTCCCTCAGGGATAAGAACAACACCAAAGTTGTCACCACGTGATGCACGATCAGCAACAACACCAGCAATCTGCTCTACGATCTGGTTCAAAGACATATCCTTCTTCTCAACCTCCTCAGAGATGATGCAGACGTTAGGCTGGCACTGGAGTGCGCACTCAAGAGCGATGTGAGATGCAGAACGGCCCATGAGCTTAACGAAGTGCCAGTACTTACGTGCTGAGTTACAGTCGCGCTCGATGTTACCGATAAGTTCTGAGTATACCTTAGTAGCAGTATCGAATCCGAAAGAAGTCTCAATTTGGTCGTTCTTCAAGTCGCCATCGATAGTCTTAGGACAACCGATTACCTGTACACCATAGTTCTTAGCAGCATAGTATTCAGCAAGAACACAAGCGTTGGTGTTAGAGTCGTCGCCACCGATGATAACGATTGCCTTGATATTTAGTTCGCGGATAATCTCGAGACCCTTCTCAAACTGGTCTTCCTTCTCAAGCTTTGTACGGCCAGAACCAATCATATCGAAACCGCCTGTGTTGCGATACTCATCGATGATTTCTGCTGTAAGCTCCTTGTAGTCATGGTCAACAAGACCACCAGGACCCATAAGGAAACCATAGACCTTGTTCTCTGGGTTGAGCTTCTTGACAGCGTCGAAGATACCACAGATTACGTTGTGTCCACCAGGAGCCTGACCACCAGAAAGGATGACACCTACGTTCATCTGCTTTCCTACAGTCTCTTCACCTGGAACGAACTCGATAAGAGGCATTCCGTAGGTGTTAGGGAACATTTTCTTGATTTCTTCCTGATCGCCTACACTCTGTGTTGGCTCGCCTTCTTTTACCTTAACGGCACCCTGAAGACCCTTTGGCAGTTTTGGCTGATAAGCAGCTCTCTCTCTCTGCAAAAGACTTTTTTTCATTTTTACAATATATTTATTAATAGTTGAATAATTCGCATTACCCTGCGTATTGCGATTGCAAAATTACATTTTTTTCATGAGATATTGATTAGATAAAAGCAATAAAATCATGTTTTTGACATTTTTTTCATAGCTAAGTCTACAACTTTACGAAAAAAGTAATATCTTTGTAGGGTACATTTTACAATATGACATATTATGGCTAACAGAAGAAAACTTAAACAGGACATTAACATCGTTTGCGGAGAACTTTTCGCAGAGTGTATAGCAGCATCGCTTTATTCAAGTGATGTAAATGAGGACACAGTAAACAACATCCTTACTGCAATCTTGGTATTCCACGACGATTTCATTCGTCGAGTGTCTCACACAGAGCCGGGCATGACGCCTAAGACTTATTTCAATAAGCTTAAAGCCGATTTCAATAAGGAGGCTACAGAGGTGGTTGACCAAATTGTTGCGTTGGGATAAGGGAGTGAAGAGTGAAGAATTTAAGTGAAGAATGAAGAGTGAAGAGTGAAGAATCAAATTGTCCATATTCGGTTTTCTACACTCATAATTCAACATTAAATAATCGATGATACAACAGATTTCAAAATATATTCTCTATAATTTGTTGGGATGGAAGAAGACGGTAACTGTCGACCATCCCAATAAATATATTATATGTATAGCTCCTCACACCAGCAACTGGGACTTCCTGATAGGTCAGCTCTATGCTAAGGCTGAAGGAATAAAGGCTAATTTCTTAATGAAGAAAGAGTGGTTCTTCTGGCCTCTTGGACCTATATTCAAAGCTATGGGTGGTATTCCTGTATGGCGCTCAAAGAACTGCAGCATGACAGACAACCTCGCCGAACAGGCTAAGAAGATGGAGACCTTTCATCTTAGCATCACTCCTGAGGGTACACGCTCGCTAAATCCTGAATGGAAAAAGGGTGCTTACTATATCGCTCTCAAAGCGCAGATACCTCTTTTATTATATGGTGTGGACTACAAGAAGCGCGAAATAGTATGCACTAAGAGCTTCATCCCTACTGGCGATATCGACAACGAAATGAGAGAATTGAAGCTTTACTATAAAGACTTCAAAGGCAAACATCCTGAGCTGTTCACGATAGGCGAAGTATAGACGGGAAATTGTCGAGTAGTCACAAGAATATATTATAACACATTTTAAAAAGAAAAGGAGAAGTTTAGTTGATGAAACATCGTCACATAAGCAGGGTAACTCTAACAAAGCACGGCATGAGAACAATTGCGGCTACAGCATTGGTTGCGGCTGCAATTATGGGTGCTTATGCTCAAAACGAAGGGTGGAAACAGGTGGTGGACAATAAGAACCATACCGTGACCATCACTCTTGGAGAGGAATTCGCACAACAAGACATCACAGAAAAGTTAGTCAACAAAACTTACAAGAAGATTAAGAAAAGCCTGCCACGCCAATACAATAAGCACAAGCTGATAGTAATGGCTAATGGCATGCCTATAGAGGATTACATCCCTGGCAGAAAGTCGGATAATGAATACGACAGCTACTGGGATGGCATCGACTACAAAGGAAAGCCATGGGTTTCGAACATTTCGAAGCCTAACAACATAAGCCTCGGACTTAGCAACAGGCATATTGCGCTATGGGCAAGTCATGGACGTTATTACGACCAAAAGAAGGGCTTTTGGAAATGGCAACGCCCCAACCTATTTTGCACTACAGAAGACTTGTTTACACAAACTATAGTAGTGCCTTATCTAATACCGATGCTCGAAAATGCAGGAGCAACGGTATTCACCCCACGCGAACGTGACTGGCAAACAAAAGAGATTATCGTAGACAACGACAAAGGTGTGTCTGGCGAAGGTTCATGGTATGGAGAGCATACCGAAAAAGAACCTTGGACAGATACTGGTGAACGTGGCTTCGGTTTCCGCAATGGCATTTTGCGCGATGGCGAGAATCCTTTCACCATGGGTACTGCCCGCATGATTCGCACTACAAAAAAGGAAGACAAGGCAATTGCAATATGGCAACCTAACTTCAAGGAGGAAGGACGTTATGCCGTATACGTGAGCTATCAGACTATGCCAAAAAGCGTTGACGACGCTCACTACATAGTGCGCCACAAAGGTCAGGAGACTCATTTCATAGTGAACCAAAAGATGGGTGGCGGCACATGGGTGTATCTTGGCACCTTCGATTTCGATAAGGGCGAAAATCCATTCAACTGTGTAGCCCTAACCAACCAAAGCAAACGCAAAGGTGTGGTAACTGCCGATGCTGTGAGATTTGGTGGCGGCATGGGAAACATAGAGCGTGGTGGCGACATCAGTCACATGCCTCGTTGTTTGGAAGCTGCTCGCTATTATGCTCAATGGGCTGGCGCTCCCTACTCCATTTATGGCAACAAGACTGGTACCGACGATTATGCTGAAGACATAAACACTCGCTCGCTGATGACAAACTGGCTTGCTGGTGGTTCGCCATATGTGCCTACCAAAGAGGGAAAGAAGGTGCCTATAGAGCTTTCGCTTGCCGTGCATAGCGATGCAGGATATGAGCGTGATGGCAAGAGCCTTGTGGGCTCGTTGGCTATCTGCACCACCAGTTTCAACGATGGTAGACTCAACTCAGGAATATCACGCTTTGCATCGCAAGACTTTATTGAAGCTCTGCGCTCTAACGTTACGAGAGATTTATCTAAGAAATATAAGAGATGGAACTGGCGATATCTTTGGGACCGCAACTATAGCGAGACCAGACTACCTGAAGTTCCTTCGGCTATCATAGAGACACTATCGCATCAGAACTTCCCAGACATGAAGCTTGGACAAGACCCAAACTTCAAGTTCACTATGGCTCGTTCTATCTATAAAACGATATTGCGCTATGTGTCGCAGATGCATCGTCGTCCTTGCATCGTGCAACCTTTGCAGCCTCATCTTTTCAAAGCCACTCTTACTGGCGACAACAAGGTTAGACTGTCGTGGAAAGCTCAAGACGATGAGCTGGAGCCTACAGCTGTGCCTACATCTTATAATATATATGTGGCAGCAGGCTCTGGCGGTTTCGACAACGGAACCAACGTTAGGGGCACTTCGTATACCATGGAATTAGAACCGGGAGTGATGTATCGCTTCAAGGTAACGGCAGTAAACCGTGGTGGCGAAAGCTTCCCTACATCTACGCTTTCGGCTTACTATCAGCCTGGAGCCACCAAGACGGCTATGGTGATTAATGGTTTCTCTCGCCTTTCGGCACCTGCGGTAAGAGATAATATCCACGAGCAGGGCTTCGACATCGAGGAGGATGCAGGAGTGAGCTATGGACTGACGGCTGGATGGAGTGGCAAACAGCAATGTTTCAACAAGTCTACCATGGGCAGCACAGAGCCTAACGGACTCGGATATTCAGGCAACGAGATGGCAGGAAACTTCGTTATGGGCAACACCTTCGACTATGTATACACTCATGCCGATGCCATAGCAGCTACAAAGAAATATAATGTTGTAAGCTGCACATCAGAGACCGTGGAGAGTGGAATCGTAGATTTGATAAACTACGATGTGGTAGACTTGGCTTTAGGACTACAGAAATATGATGAAAACTCTACTGTTTTCTATAAGTCGATACCATCTATGCTTAGAAACAAGCTCTCGGCTTACGTGCTCGGACATGGCAAACTTATTGCAAGTGGTGCTTATATTGGTTCCGACCTACAGCACGATGACGAAAGAGTATGGCTCGAAAGCACATTAAAGGTGGCATATGGCGGAGCAATACATACCGACACCATAAGTGGCATCAATGGCATGGGCACAGAATTCGACTTCTATCGTCAGCTCAATCCTACCCACTATGCAGCTACGAAATGTGATGTTCTGATGCCTGTTTCCACGGCTTTCTGTCCACTTCAATATGCCAATGGCATGAGCGCAGGTGTAGCCTATAGAGGCAACGACAACGCCACTTTCACCATGGCATTTCCTTTCGAATGTATCATCGACCGCAACAAGCGACTGAGCATTATGAACGGAATATTGAAATTCTTGGAATAAAAACTCTATTCAAGATAAAGAGTTGAACATCAGTAGAATAAGAAACTAAATAACTCAACTTTCGCAAATGTGGAAGTTAAAGAATTTAAAGAAGTTAGAGAAGTTAAAGCCATATGCTTTATTGCTAAATATACAACCAAAAAGGGTATTGGCTATAACTTCTAACGACCGAAGGGAGTGATAACTTCTTTAACTACTATAACTTCCGTACATGCGAAACTTCAGTAAATAATAATACTTAATAAGAATAAACAAACAATATCGCTATGTATAAAATTCAAGCAAACCAGTCTGGCACTCGCTCTATCGAAGTGAGCGACCAGCATCTACAGACCATCGAAAAGTATTCACTTCTTCGCGACCTCATAGATAGCAACGGCATCATCGACGAAATGGTGCTCGACAAGCTAAAGTTTAATGTACGCTCTATACTCGAATCGGAAGCTGGCAAGGATAAAAACTTGCTCGACCTCTGTCTCGATGTTATCTACAACAACAATATGAAGGCTTTCGGACTTCATAAGCTCGTATTGCTCTACATCGACTGGAAGAGCAAAAACGAAGAGAGTGAGAATGAAGAAACAGTAACCAACGAATAAATTTTGGAAAAGCAACTTAGATTATCTGATTTTCTTCCTACCACAAAGAAGGAATGCGAACTGCGTGGATGGGACGAACTTGATGTAATCCTTTTTTCAGCAGATGCTTATGTAGACCACCCTTCATTCGGTGCAGCCGTGATAGGTCGCACGCTTGAGGCTGCGGGCTATAGAGTGGCTATTGTGCCTCAGCCCGACTGGCATGGCGACTTCCGCGACTTCAAGAAGTTGGGTAAGCCACGCCTGTTTTTCGGTATTGCGCCTGGCTGTATGGACTCTATGGTGAATAAGTATACTGCCAACAAGCGTCTGCGTAGCGAGGATGCATACAGCCCTGATGGTCGCCACGACTGTCGCCCTGAATATCCTACTATCGTCTACACCAAGATTCTAAAGAGCATTTATCCTGATGTGCCTGTGGCTCTTGGCGGTATAGAGGCTTCTATGCGCCGAATTTCTCACTACGACTATTGGCAAGACAAGCTGATGCGTTGCATACTGTGCGATTCGGGTGCCGACATTATTATATATGGTATGGGCGAAAAGCCAATCATAGAATTAAGCAACCAGTTGGCGGAAGGAAAGGAAATCAACAGCATTCACGACATTCCACAAACGGTTTATCTCACCAAGGCTGAAGATATTCCGGGAGGTATCGACGAAGAGAAAGATATCGTGCTGTTCTCGCACGAAGAATGTCTGCGCAACAAAAAGGCACAAGCCTCTAACGTGCGCCATCTTGAAGAGGAATCTAACAAGATGCATGCGCAACGACTCATACAGGAAGTGGATGGCAAATGTGCAGTAGTTAATCCGCCTTATCCGCCTATGACGACAGAGGAGCTTGATGCGTCGTTTGACTTGCCTTACACTCGTGTGCCTCATCCTAAATACAAAGGAAAACGCATTCCTGCCTACGAGATGATTAAGTTCTCGGTCAATATCCATCGTGGATGCTTTGGCGGTTGTGCCTTCTGCACCATCTCTGCTCACCAAGGCAAATTCATCACTTGCCGTTCTAAGGAGAGCATTATAAAAGAGGTGAAGAAGGTTATCGAGATGCCTGACTTCAAAGGCTATCTCTCCGACCTTGGTGGTCCGTCTGCAAATATGTATGGCATGCATGGTCGCAACCCTAAGGCTTGCGAAAAGTGTAAGCGTCCATCGTGCATTCATCCGCAGATATGCCCTAACCTCGATACCGACCACTCTAAGCTCATCGACCTATATCGTGCGGTAGACGCTTTGCCTGGTATCAAGAAGAGCTTCATAGGTAGTGGTGTGAGATACGACTTGTTGCTGCATAAGAGCAAGGACGAAAAGTCTAATCAGGCAGCTCGCGAATATACAAGAGAGCTGATAAAGAACCATGTGAGCGGACGACTGAAGGTGGCTCCTGAGCATACTTCCGACCGTGTGCTCCACCTTATGCGTAAGCCTCCGTTTAGCCAGTTTGGTGAGTTCAAGGCTATCTTCGACAGGATAAATCGTGAGGAAGGACTTAATCAGCAAATCATTCCTTACTTCATAAGTTCTCACCCAGGCTGTCGTGAAGTCGCGACGGTTTCGCTTTTTATTATTTCCTGTTTGCGATGGCTTACTGCCATACTGCGCAGTCTTATTGCTTGTCTGCGATGGCTTACTGCCACGAGTGCGATGGTTGTTGGTGTCGAAGTTTGGGTTGAAGGATTTCTTCTTACCTTCAAACTTATATCCTTCGTTGCCTTTCTTTCCATCCTTCTTCTTAGCTCCATATTTATTGGCGGAGTTAGAATTGTAAGGAGCTGGCGCATGGTCGTAGAGCTGCGGGATAAGGTCGGGGCGACCTATGCGTCTTAGCTCACGCTCTATTCCGGCACGCTCCTCAGGTTTATACCAGAAGAAGAACTGGCGTTGTGCAAGCTTTTCGCGCGGAGTCTTTACGCTTTCTACAGGTTCCAGGGTGTATGGATCATAGCCTGTATACCAAGTCTCGGTGCTTATGGTCATTGGAGTAGGAGTGAAGTCTTGCACCTGTTCAAGGTGGAAGTCAAGCTTCTTGGTCATTACTGCCAATGCCTTTTTATATCATTATTCTATCAAAGTTTGATTATTAAAATCAATAATGATAGAGATTATTCTATGCATATTGTTCGTAGCCAATCTTTCAGTATCCCTTTATATTGACTTTGGGAATCGGAAATCATCACCACAACCCTTCTGCCATCAACAAGTCGCGGACCAAGACACATACCTTCGTAGTTGGCAAGCGAACGGGCAAGGAGGTTTAAGCGAGTCTTCCACTCTTTCACCAACGACTTCTCTTGTTTCAAAGGATTATAACGATATAGCTTGCATACTACCGAAGAACCAATCTTAGCCTTTGGTACATAGAATTCACGCTCTAACACAAGCAATGTACCATCGTCCATAGCACAAACCTCGCTAACGCCATGTGCATAGGCTGCCGCCTTTGTGCCATTTTTCTTTGGAGCATCCATAGCATAAGAATACGATTCACGAATGTTGAAAGCATCATCGTAAGCAACAAGCGTGATTGGAGCAGCCTCATTGCATGTCCACAAGCGCTTTGTTGCAGCATTATACGATAGCGACTCCAAGCCACTATTACCAGGCAAATTAGTATGTGAAATATGCTTAGGAATATCCAAGTCTATGCTCTTCCCATTGCGGTTATAAGCACGAATAATATTATCCTTCTCGCCACACATCAATATCCATCCACGCTCAGGCATCCACGCAATACCTTCTAAGTCGCGGTTGCCTTTGTCGCACTCCACAAAGTCTTCACATACTACGTTGCGTATATTGCCCGTAACGGAATCTATATCGATTGTGAAAATATAAAAGCCTTCGTTAGCCGACTTATCGCTAACAACCGCATATTTATCGCCACCAAGCCATGCAATGCCACTATAGTCGCCTGCAGGCACCGTCTTAGAAAACGAACGCTGACGGGTTGTCGTAACGTTGTCGTCTGCAGGTATCGTAGCAGATGATGAAGCTAAGGACGAAGATGATGAAGCAAAGACTGAAAATGTTGATGCAAAGACAGAAGATGTAGTTGCGAATAACGACCAGGATACTATCGCAGCCTTTAAGCCCGACAAACCAGAATATTTCATCTCCTCCAGCCTATCGTCTTTCTACAATCTCGTCTAAAGCCTTACGCTTCTTTTCTGCTCGTGGACAATCATCAGCAATATGTCCTAACGGAACTATGGCTACAGCCTCAAACTCATCGTTGCCAACAAACTGTGCCATCTTCTCTACATCGAAGTTGCACACCCAGCAAGTTCCCAAGCCACGCTCGGCTGCAGCAAGACAAAGATGCTCTGTAGCAATAGCCACGTCAATGTCGCCATGTTGCTTGCCATCATTACGCACCCAGTTCTGTTCCTTATTTCTAAGACATAATATATAAATAGGTGCTGTAGCAAACCATTCTCTGTTGTAGCATTCCTGCAACTGATGCTTAGCAGCCTCAGATTCCACAACAACAAACTTCCAAGGTTGTTTGTTGCAAGCCGAAGGTGCCATTCTCACAGTCTCAAGGATATACTCCAAGTCGCTCTCAGAAACATTCTCGTCAGTATACTTACGTGCAGAAAATCTCTGCTTGCTCAATTCTAATAGTTCCATGATAATAATGTTTAAGTGTTGAGTATTGAATATAAACAAAAAAGAGATTAAGCTTGATGCCTAATCTCTTCATTTTGTCGGGGCGACAGGATTCGAACCTGCGACCACCTGTTCCCAAAACAGGCGCGCTACCGGACTGCGCTACACCCCGTTGCAATAACTAAGAAGTTAATTTCTTAATTAAGGAAGTGTTGTTCCTTATTTGCGGTTGCAAAGGTAGTACATTTCTACGAACCCACCAAACATTTCTGCAACTTTTTTAATAAAAAACCGCTTTTTCTTGTATTTTTCGTCATTTTCACCCTCGTTTTTACTGTTTTCTCTCCCCAACTTCTACTTCTTTAGTAAATTCAATCCCATTCTATTTATCCATAGATAAGACCTTATCTTGTTTCCTAATAACATATCTTTTGCATTTTAAGTGCAACTAAATCGGTCTGCTTTTTGACGGTGTCCGCTATAATTGGTCGCTTCCGCGATGAATTATGACGAATTTGAAACTATTTCGACGAATTTTCGACGGAAGTATGTGACTTTCGTCGAAATTCGACGGTTTTTCACAGAACCAACTATTTCAAGCGTCTTCTTTAAACTATCACAAGATATCCTCTCCATGTTGGTAATCGCAGACACATAGAAGTTGGAAAGTCATTCTGCAGGAAGTCATGATATGTATCTCTATATGTTACGCTATGCAGCACGGCATAGATGTAGTCAATAAGGTCTATAGCAAGGAATCCGTTCTCTTTACGTTCTTCGTCTTCTATGTCTTGCAGATGCAAACCTATTCCATTCTCAATGTTTTGTAGAATATCTGGAGAGAAGTTTGCATACTTCAACAGTTCAAAAAAAGGGCTAAAAAAGTATTACGTGATACTTGGCAAAGTATTACGTGATACTTTGCAAAGTAATACGTGATACTTGCCCAAGTATCACGTATTATGTTTTTTCCTGTCTTTTT
>OQVQ01000092.1_pt1 | contig 42385 bp, 37 predicted proteins | sample 1691491 | NCBI WGS metagenome assembly OQVQ01 (sample SAMN03418252, study PRJEB22391) | human gut metagenome | biome: human-gut; feature: organic feature; material: feces | host: Homo sapiens | place: Tanzania | collected 2013-01
ATAATAATATATTATTATATATATATTATATATTATATATATTATATACGTGTACGCTAAGGTAAAGTAGCTCGTGCTATTGTTTTTGTTACTGTTACTAATCCAAATTTTATTATGAATTTATTTGGAGTTTTCATTTAAGTTTATTATCTTTGTCTTAGTATTAATTCTAAAAATATTTTTATTATGACAAATGTTAGTAATCTTAAAGTAGGAGACGGTGATTATAAACATCGTGATTTATTTATTAATCTTTAAAATAAAATTATTATGCTTACAATTAAAAGTAAAAAAAGAAGATTTGGAATTAATTTTCCAACAAATTTGAGTGAAGTTTCTGTTGAAGACCTTGTTATGATTACAGAAAATGTTATGCTTCCTCCTCATTATTGTATTGTAGCTCTTTGTTTTGAAACTAAGCTATTTGATTTTGTAACAGCTATTAATAGTAATAGAAGCACTAATGTTGCAGTTACTCCTCTTTTGGCTAAGATTTCTAAAGAAGATTCTGAAACTATCAATGCTAAAGTTGGTGAGCGTCTTATAATTGATAGAACAAATCTTGAAAGAGGTGTTCATGTTAATTGTAAAACTGCAATATCTTTAAGTGCCGCTCGTAACTATTTTAATAGTGACGAAGAACTGATTAAGAGTTTTATGACTAATACTTCTAAAGAGGTTGCTTATGATACTTCTCTAAAACAAAAGGTAAGCGCTAAGAATGCTCCTAATATTATTATAATGGAATTTAAGATAGTTCCAGTTAATGATATTGCTGCTTCTGTTACAAATGTAACTACTTGTGACCCTTATGTTGTTTTAGCAGAAGATTGTCAAGCATAATTTACAAATGCAAGATAGTTCATACTTGTTTCCTCTACGGGGGATGTAGTATGAGCTATTCTTGCTAAACTTGCAAATACTTATGGAACAGCAGTTAGAGAGTAATATTGCAGAAATAGATAATAGTTTTGCAGTTGTTGTTAAAACTCAAGAAGATATTATCAATGAAATTGATTTTAAAACTGAAGAAGATAAACGACTTTGTATTGATATTATTGATAGTCTTGGATTATCTATTGCTAATACTATTCGCCAACAAAAAGTAGCACAAATACCTCTTATAGGATGTGTTAGAATTAATCCTGTTAGAAAAAAGTTTAATGAAAGTCGTAAAACATTCAGTGCTATAAGAAGTAATACTACTAAAGAAGGTTATCGTCAATATATTAAAGATTTTGTTGGTGAACTTAGAGAAAAGCAAAAAGAAAAGGATGAATATAAACTTATAATTACTCGTATTAAAAAAGTAAATAAAAAGAAATATGATTATTTAGCAAGAAATCTTGGTAGAGCTTATGCTGAACTTTTTATTATGAGTATTTATTGGTTTAAAGAAGTTCCTTTTGATGCTGATTGGGAAGAATGGTATCAATCTCTTAAAGAATAAAATAATAATATGAATAGCGTTGTAATTGAAAAAATGATTACTATTGATGAAACAGGAATGCCTAAATTTCCTAATATTCGTCAAATTCAAGATAAAGATGTTGCACTACTTTGGCAACGAGATACTACAAAAGATAAAAGAAAGTATATTGCTGAATGTGGAATTATTTATTATCTTGGCGACCCTAAGAGTCCTGCAAAACAACAAGGTCTTAGTGATGCAGAATGTCTTAAAATGGCTATTGATAATTATAATCTTCCTAACGATTATCAGCCAGATTCTCTTGTTAAAAAACTTATAGATAAATACTACAAACAGAATATTACTGAAGCAGGTATTGCTCTTGAAATTTTACAAAAGTCTATTCATCTTGTTTCTATTGCTGCTAATAGAATTAATGAACAACTTAATAGAAAACTTCAAGGAGCGATAGGTGATGAAGATATTGCTTCTTTACTTACAATGATGGATGCTGTTAGCAAACGTATTGTTGAAATACCTGCTTTAACAAAAGCTCTTGGTGTTGCTTATGATAATCTTCGTAATGAAGAAGAAGAGCAACTCGCTCGTGGTGGTAAACAAATTCTTAGTTCAATGGACGCAGATGAAACCTATTAAAGTTAAATATGAAGTAGTTGATTATATTGGTTATGGTGCTGCAAGCGATATTTATCCAGAAACTAATATAAATGATTTTATTACTAATAGCACTGGAGAAGTTATGGAATTTATAGAAGGAGGAATTTTAACTTCTGATAAGTTTTTAATATGTGATGATATTACTCATAAATTTATAAAAGTTGATATAGATAAATGTAAACGAATTTAGCGTATGCTTACACTTAGAGATACAAGATATAATGACGTAAGACTTACTTTTAAAGAAGACGGTCATAAATATAATGATTCTTTTGGTAATGAATATAAATCTGCAACTACTCTTTTACATGAATATAAGCCTGAGTTTGATAAACAATATTGGCTTAAAAAGAAAGCACAAGAACTTCATATAAGTGAAAAGCGTCTTGAAAAGCAATGGGCTGATATAACTAAAGAAGCTTGTGAACGAGGAACTAATACACATAACGGATTGGAGGATGGTATTAAAGGTTCTTCTATGTTTAAACAAGCAGTTCAATATATGATTCGTTCTAATGGCGAAATGATTACTGTAGCAGATATTCCTAATATTAATATGAATATTAAAGAACTTGATATTAAAGAATTTATTGAACTTACTGAAAATAAATATCCTGAAATTTATAATGTTTTTAATTATTATACTAATAGAGGATATAAAATTTATTCTGAAATCGGAGCGTTTCTTATTGATTATCTTGTATCTGGAACTATTGATGTTCTTTGCATACGTGATGACCAATTTGTTATAGGTGATTGGAAAACTAATAGAGGAGGACTTAAATTTGAAAGTGGATATTATAAAAAAGATAAAAAGCAAATACCTCATCAACTTACTGATGAATGGGTTACTAAACGTGATACTCTTCTGCCTCCTGTTAACAATCTTCCCGATTGTAATGGCAGCATATATAATCTACAACTTTCTTTATATGCTTTTATGGTTGAGTCTATACTTGGTATTCCTAATGCCGGACTTTGGCTCTGTCATATTGATTCTGATTTTGTTCTTAATGAATATGGTCAACCTAAACGTTTCCCTGATGGACTTTACCATGTTAAGCGAAATCCTATTGAGAAAGTTAGTCTTTTTAAAATGAAATATCTTAAAGAAGAAATTATTAAAATTCTTAATGATAGACGTAAAGTTATTGCTGCAAGTCGTATTCAATCTAAAAGTCTTTTTGATTAAAATGTTATGAATAAAAAAATTATTTTATTATTGATGTTTATCTGTTTTATTTGTATAATGTGTGGTACTAATAAAGTTGCTGACGATACACAATATATTACAGTTAAAGATACAATAGAATTAGATAATTGTTATAGACAAATTGATAGTCTTAAACATATTATTGAAAAAGATAATGATGTATTATATCATATTGCTCTTACTAATGATAGTCTTAGTCATGTTTTATTTGTCAAAGATGATACTATTCGATATTATAAACAAAAGTATATTACTAATGAATATAAACTTAATCGTATCAAACGATACAATTCTATTGCTGCTAAAGGAAATAATATTAAATATCTTCGTGGTTGGATTAATAGAGTTTTAAATGATTAATTATGGCAAAGTTTGATATAGAGTTTGACAAAGTTGTTCTTGCAGAAGGGGGCTATGTCAATGATAAAGATGATAATGGAGGAGAAACTTATCTTGGTATAAGTCGTAAATTTAATCCTGATTGGAAAGGTTGGACTATTGTTGACCAAGTTAAGAAACAATATAAATCTGTTAAAGATATAAATAAAGCTCTTAGCAATAATAAAGATGTTATTAAATATGCTAAAGAACTTTATAAGAAAAAATATTGGGATGTTATGGAATTAGATGATATTATTATCTCTGGTATCCAACATCAAATGTTTGATGCTGCTGTTAATATGGGTGTGCCTGTTGCAATTCGTATTATGCAAGAATCTGTTGGTATGCCTAAAACTGGTGTTTGGAGTAAAAAACTTAAAAATGTTATAAATAGTTATGGAAAGCTCAACTAAAGGATATTTATATATACTTGCATTAATTGTTGTAGCAATTATTAGTTATACGATAGGTTTTAATGTTAAACGTGATATTGATTATAATCAAAATAAATTTATATCAAATTATAATGATAAATTAGATAGTATTAGAACCGAAATTACTAAACGTGATTCTGTTATTATTGAACTTAAAAATAATATTAACTATGAAAAAGAACAAGCGTATAAAGATTCTTATAATGATGCTATTAATAAGTTTCGTGAACTTACAGGCTCAAATAAGAACGAATAATCCCTCTACGGGGGATTTAATACAAGCAGATACTACAGTTGTTACTGTTCCTATAGATTTGATTAAAGACGCTAATGCTAAAATGATAGAACGTCTTTATCTTCTTAAAATTGTTAATCAACAAGATTCTATAATAACTGCTAAAGATAAATATATTACTATTCAAAAAGATTTAATTGTTGACAAACAAAATTTAATAAATAAAGAAAAGAAGAAAGCAAATAAATATAAAACAACTTCTATTATAAGTATTGGATTATTATTATTAACATTGTTATTTAAATAGTTATGGAAAGTTATCCTTTTTTGGATTATATTAATGAAGATAAGTCACATTATCAACATGCCAAAGATGCAGGTTTTGTTGATGATGATGACTTATTTTTGATTGGAGAAAGTGGTGGTTTTCTTATGAACATTCGTCCTGGTTGGAAGTTTATTAATACTAATCTTTTTTATGAAATGGCTACTTATTATCAACAACATAAAGGTAGTTATACTTCTTATAAAATTGATTCTATTCCTCATAGACAACTTAGACGAAGAGAACAATACAGAAGAAAACATGGATTTTCTGCACCATGTCTTCAAGCTCCTGATGGTAGTATTCATAATATTCGTATAACAGGTTCTCATTATAATTTTCTTAATTATGATAGAATTGAACAGCTTGATGAGTCTACTATTCAAAGAGGAAATACTGCTACTGCTAAGAAATATTATAATTTTCCAAAGTTCTTTGATAGTCAGTTTTGGATGTTTCATGTTATGGAGTTTGCAGAAAGAAATGGTTTTCATTTACTTATTGATAAAACTCGTCGTGGTGGTTTTTCTTATATGATGGCTGCTGATAGTGCAAACACTATTAATTGCGAAAGTCGTAAAGTTGTTATTCATGTGGCTGCTGATAAAAAATATCTTACTCAAACTGGAGGTCTTACAGACTTTGCAGTAAACCAATTAAAGTTTTATGAAGAGAATACTCCTTTTGTTCGTGGTATATTTAGTTCTATTAAATCTGATTTTAGACTTGGATATAAATTACCGAGTGGTGTAGAAGCAGATAAATCTTGGCGTTCTGCGTTAATTAGTGTTAGTGCTGCTAATAATGCTGATTGTGCTATTGGTAAGGATGCTGTAAAAGTTAAAGTCGAGGAGGTTTCTACTATGGAAAACTTTGATGACTTTATGAATGTTACAGAGCCTGCTATGAGAACTGGTTCTTATACTACTGGTATGCTTTGTGCTTGGGGTACTGCAACATCAGGTAATATGCAAGTTTTTGAACAAAACTTTTATGATGTTAAAGGTTTTAATTTTATGCCATTTGAAAATGTTTGGGATAGAGATTGTCGTAATGAAACTTGTGGATTTTTTAAACCTTATTGTTGGGGTCTTCAAGGAGAAATTAATGGTATTACTGGAGTTGATAAAGATGGTAATAGTAATATAGCTGTTGGATTGGAAATTGCTCGTAGAGAACGTATTAAAAAGAAAGAGTCCGTTAAAAAGTATTCTGATTATATTAATTATCTTGGACAATATGCTAATTTTCCTGCAGAATCTTTTAGTAGTGCTTCTGAGAATATATTTAGTTCTGAAGAATTAACTGCTTGGGAAGATAGACTTAGAGTTGATACTGATTTGCATTTTTATGTAGATGGCATGCTTGAACTTGATGAAACTAATAAAGTCATTTTTAAAACTAATGAACGTCTACATGCAGAAGGAAAGAAAACTTATGATTATATTTTAGGAGTCCCTCGCAGAGGGCATGAAGACCCTCATGGATGTATTCGTCGATGGTTTGCTCCTGAATATGAAGAATATCATACTGCTGATAATAAAGTAGGGAAACGTATTCCTCAAGGATTGTATAGTATTAATTATGACCCTGTTGGTGTTGATAAAAATAAAGATGAGATTACAAGTAAACATTCTCATAATAGTATTATGGTATGGATGAATCCTCATTATCTTAATGGTTATAAACAAAAAATGGTTGCTGCTTATTATGGTCGTCCGGATACTCTTGAAGAAGCTGATAGAGTTTGTTATTTGCTTGCAAGATATTATAATTGTGAAGGTACTACTAATGTTGAGGTTAACCGTGGAGAAACTGTTAGTAACTTTCGTAAATGGAATGCTCTTAAATATCTTTCTTGTGAACCTCTTTATGTTTGGGATTCTTCTTTTAAAGGAAAAATAAATACTACTTATGGATATAATATTTCTGGTGAAGCACATAAATTAGATTGTGTTCGACTTACTAAAGAGTTCTTATATGAAGAAATAGGTAAAGATGAGAATGGAAATACTATTAGAAATTTTCATCGTATTTATGATTATCAAACAATTCTTGAATTAAAGAAATGGAGTGTTAAAGGTAATTATGACCGTGTTTCTTCTATACTTCTTAGAGGTATTGAATGGAAATCATTTAATATTAATGCTGAAGATGAACTTGAACATCGAAAAGATTTAACTCCTGCCAATCTTGACGAAAATGATATTTTGAATAGAGATTGGTTTTAACAATTAAAACTTAATTTTATGCGTTCTGACTTTCAACCATTTGACTTTCCTATACAACGAGTTCCTAATTCACGTAAAAAAGAAGCTGATTGGTATGCTTCTTGTTGTGATTGGATTATAGCGCAAGGTCAAGCTAATCGTGATGTTTCAGATATTGAAACTAAATATAATATTCTTAATGGAAAAATTCCTGATGAATTTTATAAAAAGATACTTAATCCTTATAATGCTACACAAGATAAGTATAAACGTTTTCCTGCTACTATGCGTAATTATGATATGATGAAAGGTATCATAAGACGTTATGTTAGTGAATATTTGAAAAATCCTCATGATTTTATTGTTGGTGCTAATAACCCAGAAGTTGTTATTGCTCGTAATTCTAAAATACGTCAAGAACTTCAAGTACTTGTTGAACAACAAATTGCTGCTAAAATTCAAGAATCTTATCAGCAATGGATACAAGGTGGTAATGACCCACAACAATTTAATCCCCAAGAACAAATAAATATTGAACAATTTATTAAAGATTTTAATGAAAATTATATAGATGATATTTCTGCACAAGGACAATCTCTTCTTAATGTCATAAAAGATATTACTGAGGATGGTCTTTTATATGCTAAAGCTTATTTTGATTTTGTTACTTTTGGAGAATGTTATACTTATACTGATATTAAAGGAAATAAATTGATTAAACGAGTTGTTTCTCCTCGTGATGCTTTTCCTATTAATACTGATAATATTTTTAGAGAAGATGATGATATGTTTTGTGAAAGACGTAAACTTACATATCAACAAATTATTGATGAATTTGATGAATATCTTGATGATAAGCAAAGAGAGTTTTTAAATACTTATTATGCTAAGCAATCTGCTTCTGTTCCTACTTCTCTTTCTTTTGATATATATGAAAGTTATTTTCCTGATGTATGTCGAAAATATTCTAAAGAGGATAGAGAATTATTTAAAAATCAACCAAATATGATGCGAGATACAAATACAGATTTATATGATGTTTGGCATGTTGTTTGGAGAGGTGAAGAACGTAAAGCTCTTGTTACTTATGTAAATGAAGTTGGTTTGATGGATACTCGTATTGAAACCGATGATTATCAGTTGAATCAAGAAGCTGGTGATATAGATATTGAATATATTTATGAACCTCAAGTTTATGAATGTACTCGTATTGGTACTCGTAATAATGCTATTTATCCTTATGAAGTAAGAGCTGTTGTATTTAACAGAAATGGAAAGCTTCCTTATAATGGTATTAATGAACTTCTTCCTGGTTTTGGCAAATTTAGTATTGTAGATATTATAACTCCTTATCAAGTATTTTATAATATTGTTCATTATCATAGAGAAATGGTACTTGCTAAAAATAAACTTAACTTACTTCTTCTTGCTAAATCACTTCTTGGTAAAGCTCCTGAAGAAACATTGTATAGAATGATTGCTGACGGAACACTTCTTATAGATGATTCTAATGACCAAGGTATGATTCGTGCTCAGCAAGTTCGTATGCTACAATCTAATATGGGAGAATATCTTACTCAATTAGGAAATTTGTTGAATGAAATTAAACAAGCTGCTAATGAACAAGTAGATATGACTCCTCAAAGATATGGAGAGATTGCTAATAGTGCTGGTAAAGCTATTACTGAAGAAGCTGTTGTTCGTGGTTCTATGGGAACAGTTATTATAGAATTTATGATGGATTGTCTTAGAGAACGTGACTATAATAGAGATTTAGATTTTACTAAACTTGCTTGGATTGATGGACTTGATACTTCTTATAGAGATATAGATGGCAATCTAAAATATATCAGTCTCGATGTTAATAATCATGTTTATGCTGATTATATAATTAAAGCTAAAAATTCTGTTAAGGAGCAAGAAAAACTTAGACAGCTACAACAATTTGCTTTTAGTGCTGCACAAAATGGCGATAATATGATGGCTATTGCTGCAATAGAAGGAGATAATGTTGCTACAATTTCTAAGCTTATTAAAAAGTATCAAGAAGAAAAGAATGCTCATGAAGAGCAACTTAAACAACTTGACCAACAAACTGCTCAAATGCAACAAGAATTTGAACTACAAAAAATTCAAGTTCAAGGAGAAGAAAATAGAAAGACTGAAGAACTTAAAGGTTATATTAATCAACAAATTGAGCTTATTAAAGCTGATGCTAATTTATTAAGTTATAATCAAGATTTGGATGAAGATACTCGTGAAAATAGTCTTGATAGACTTGATACAGCTCGTTCAAGAGTTGAACAAGAAAAACTTAATAATGATAAACAAAAGACTATGTTAGATGCTTATAGTAAAGAGCGTGATAGACAAGTTAAAATGCACGATATTGATACTAAACTTAAAATTGCTAAAGAGAATAAAAATAGATATGATTTTAAATCTACTACTAAAAAGAAAAAGTAGTTTATTGTTAGTTCCTGTTCTAATGTTTTTAGGACAGGAATTTTTATTTTTATAGTAGCAGTAATCTTATTTGAAAAAAAAATAAAGTTTGTATATAAAATTCTTGCCGTTATTGTTGCAAATATTAAATATTATTGTTATTATTGCAGTATTGTTACACTTTTAAATATTTATAAACATGGACTTAGATTTTGGTTATGGTGCAGTTGGTAATGGCAATGATGCCAATGCTGCAAATGAAAACAATGTTGATTCTAATGCTACAAATCTTACTAATGGTAGCATAGAAAACAACCCCAATGGTGTTCCTGCTGAAGATGTTAATGACAATTCTGATAGTGAACAACATGAAGAACAAAAACCTGAAAACAAACAGGAACAACAAGAAGAACAAGGTATTGTTCTCGAAGCTGGTTCTTCTCTTGAAATAGGAGATGAGAAATATACTGTTGACGATAAAGGCAATGTTCTTGATGCTAATGGAAACATCTATAAGGAAGCTAAAGATGTTCAAGAGTGGATTAAATCTTTTGATAAGGTTGATGAAACTAATGACAGCAATGCAATTTCTATTGATGCTATTCAAGATGCTATTGGTGTTGAAATAACAGATGACAATGAAAAGGTTATAAAATTTGATAACTCTGCTGATGGTGTAAAAAATTATGTTAATGCTGTAATAGAGTCTGCTAAAGAGGAAACAACTACTGCTGCTATTAATGGACTTTTCCAAAAGTATCCTATTCTTCCGGATGTTATTAATTACTATATTGCCAACGGAAATTCGCTTGAGGGTTTCGGACAACTTCCCGATAGGTCTGGTATAACGATTGACGATAGTAATGAGGCTCAACAAGAAGCTATTATTAAAACTGCGTGGGAGGAGCGTGGTCAAAAAGGTGATGTAAACAATTACATTCAATATCTTAAAACATCAGGTACACTTCTTGCTACTGCGAAAGAAGAACTTCAAGCCATTCAAGAAGCTGATGAACAATATCGTGATAATCTTGCAAAACAAGCTCAAGAACAAGAAGAAGAGCAAGCTAAACAAGAGCAAGAATATTGGGAAGATGTTTATAATGTAATTCAGTCTAAAAAGATTGCTGGCTATCAAATTCCAGAATCTATTATTGTTAATAGAAATGGACAAAAGGTTGCTTGTACTCCTAAAGACTTTTTTAACTACATTTATCTTGTAGACAATGAAGGCAAGTCTGCTTATCAGCGTGACCTTGAAGCTGAAACTCCTGAAACACTAAGAGATGATAATATTCTTCGCGCTTATCTTAAATTTGTTGGTGGCAATTATTCTAATCTTGTTGATATGGCTATTAATGAGAAACAAGTTACAAAACTTAAATTAAGAGCTAAAGAAAATAAACAATCAACTATTAGAATTAGCAAACCTAATACTACTAATAAACAAAATAAAGATATAGATTTAGGTTATAGTTAATTAAAAGATTTTATTATGTATAAGATGCGTGTTCTATCACAGGGTAAATTTGAGGATAGAGGCTATTCTAATGAAGAGAGCATTGCTTATCTTCAACTTCAAAAACCTGTGGAGATTAATTCTTTCCTTACTTATAATTATGGTATGGATGATGACCGTTTCCCATTGTCATTTTTGACAGAGGGTCAAGGTAGTTCTGGTACTGTTGATATTGCAACTGTTCAATGGACTTGGGATACTATGGGTCGTATGAAGTTCACCGATATGGTAACTTACTTTAATACAGCTAATACTAAGCCTGGTCTTGGTGGTGCTGAGTTTGAAGTTCACTTTAGTACTCATTGGTTTATTGAGCAATATGGTCTTATTGCACCTGACGGAAAGACTCAAGTTCGTATTCAAAAAGACCTTGGTGAGAGTGCTCACGGATATGGTTATATTTTGAAACTTACTTCTCCTAATCCTAATGCTTATGTAGACCCTGAAATGCTTGCTAAGGGCAAGTATTGGAGTATGTCTGCTCCTACTGTTTCTGAGTCATATTCTAAGGGAAATCGTAGTAATTCTATGGGTCCTGCTAAGATGACTTCTCAGCTCGAGTTCCAACGTTATTCTAAGGAAATTGCTGGTAATCTTGCTAACGTCATTACTGAATATGAGTTTAAAACAAAGGGTGGAGGTACTTCTAAGCTTTGGATTAATGAAGAGATGCGACAGTTCAACTTGAACATGCGCGTTATGAATGAGGAACGTCTGTGGATGGCAGAGTATAATCGTAATACTAACGGTGAAGTTCTTCTTAAAGACCGTGACAATGGTAAGCCAATTCCTCATACTTCTGGTATGCTTGAGATTTGCCGTGAGTCTAACTATGATACTTATGGTGAATATCTTACTCTGAATAAGATTAAGCGTACAGTTGGTGATGTTCTTGATAGAGATACTGATACTGGTACAATGAATATTGTGTTCATGGGCGGTAAAGGTTTCCTTGAAGATTTCGATGAGGCTATGAAGATTGATGCTAAAGAGAATGGTTTCCTTACTCCTCTTGGAGATAAAGAGATTCAAGGCTCTGGTGACAATCTTGAATATGGTGCTTACTTCCGTAAGTATAAGACAGTTGATGGTCACATTATTACTGCAAAGCATTGTTCTTTCTTTGATAAGGGTACTATTGCAGAAGCAGCTAAGCAAAATGGTATGATACATCCTCGCTCCGGTCTTCCTATTACTTCTCACCAAGCTTGCTTTATTGACTTTAGTTCTTATGATGGTCATCGTAATGTTCGTATGGTTCGTCAAAAGGGACAAACTTATAAGGCAAAGGTTATTGAGGGTATGACTGATATTCCAGCTTGCTGGGGTCTTCCTAATACTAACCATGCTGCAACTGATGTTGACCACGCACGTTATGAAGTTAAATCTTCTCTTGGTCTACAAGTTGACAACTCGAATAAGATGTTTATGTTGAAGTGTGTATTGTAAAACTTTAAAATAATAAAACAATGAATGATAATTCTGCCAAAGGCACTCAATTTGGGTTTTCTAATCCTAAAGCTGAAAAGGGTGAACAGGATGTTGACAATAAGAATCCCTCTACGGGGGAGGAAACAGTGACAAAATCTGCTGATGCTGTTACTGAAAATACAGCTAATGCTATTACTGAAAATACGTCTGATGAAGAATATACTGACGTTCGTAAAGTAACTATTATGCTTGTTAAGAATTATAGTCTTTATCGTAAGGCTAATGATAAAGTTCTTCCTAAGCGTAAAGATTATATTGGAAGCAGTATTCATGCGTCACGTATTCTCTCTGCAAATAAAGAAGAGGTTGATACATATTTCCCAAACATTATCGGTCTTTCTCCTTCTGACCCTAATTTTATAATGCGAGTTAAACAATATTTGAATAATATTCGTATATCTGTTGACGAGCTTGGTCGAACATTTAATGTTAGTTTCCATTACTATCATAAGTCTGACTATTTTAAAGTTAAAGCAGAAGAAGATAAAATTGAAAGTACTTATCAGCTTGCTAACCGTCAAACAATCAAAGGACTTAAAGATGCTCTTAATGAAAAGATTACTCGTCTTAATGTTCTTGAAGGAACGAAATGTAAACTTGGTTATCCTATAAATGTGGATGATTATCTTATGTATCGTCATTGTCTTTTGTATAGTGACATTGCTAAAGATTTAGCTCTTATTAATAGTGATAGCAACATTCGTTTCTATATTAAAGATGAACAGAAAGAAGCTGAAAAGCTAAGAAAGTATCGTACTGAAGTTACTAAGGCTAAGTCTAACTATGTTGCTTGTCTTGCTGATACTTCTCTATTTGACGCTGTTTATACACAATATTGTGTTGCAAACAATATGCCTGTTATTTCTTCTCTTGCAGAAGATAGACTTGAAAGAGAAATTAAGCTTGATAAGTTTAGTTCAGAAAACCCTATTAAGTTTAACAAAATCTATGCGAATAAGGATGTTAAACTTATTGCTACTATTGAAAATCTTATTGCTCGTGGAGAACTTATTCGTTCGCAGTATAATCAGAATATAACTTCTCCTGACGGAGAGTTCATTGGAGCAAATATGAATGAAGCTGTTGCTTGGTTTAAAAACGCAGAGAATGCTTCTATTGTAAATGCTCTTTATAATAAACTAAAGAATATTTAATATGGAAATTCCTCAGATGCACGAAATGTTTAGAACGATTGGACAGCAAGTAGGTATGCAAGATGTTCGTGGTATTCTACCAGAGTCCATTGATGTATTTCTTAACATGGCGATTGTTGAGAAAGCTCGTTCTATTGTTATGGAGAATACGAAGACTGCTTTTCCAAACAGAGTTTCTATTCAAAATAACTTTGTTTCTCCTATTAATGCTTTGCGTACTCTATATAGAAGAAAAGAAATAACTATAACGGATGTCACTAACGATATTCAACTTAGTCAGTTAGACAATGTATTTCTTTATACTTCTTTCGCTATTTGTTATGATAATAATGATAGTGAATATAAATGTAGATTTATCGATGGAGATAAGCTTGAAGAAACATTGAATGATGTTCTAAATGGTGCATCTTGGGATTATCCTATTTGTTCTATGTTTAGTGATGAACATAATTCTGAATATTTAAAGGTATTTATTAATAGTGAATCACATAAGCCTAAAGCTATTATTGTTAAATATATAGCAAATCCTGCTGTTGTCAAATATAGCAAAAATGAGGCAGAGCGTGTTAATTGTGATTTGCCAGATTATCTTCATAGTGAGATTGTCGAGCTTGCTGTTTCTAAATTCTTTAAATCAGTTGCTGCTACTTCACAAGCTATTACTGGACAATAATAATTTAAATGTATTTTAGATAATATGCGACAATTTATTTTGGCTGGTGCCGGTGCATATGCTACAGGTGCTGACTTGAACGCTGTTGCTGCTGGTGCTGTTGGTGTCTTCTATAATAAGGATGGAGTTCTTACTGCATCTACTAAAGGCACTGAATTTGCAAAAGAAGCTATGCTTGTTCTTGGTCGTTCTGTTAATAATGGTGGTCCAATTGTTCTTCCTATTTTTAAGAATAACTTTAGTTATGTTAAGGGAGAGTATTCTGCCGCTACAAAGTTTGTTGCTGAGACTACAATTTCTGCTCCAACACAAGTTGGTGATTACAGTTTGATTGTTGCTCTTAAAGGCGTTAAGTTTAATGAGCGTAATAAGTGGACTGCAATGGTTCATATTAAAGACACTACTACAACTGCTGCCGACCTTGCAAAGAAACTTGCAGAAGCGATTAATAACAATGTTGGTTCTGGTGTTACAGCAAAAGCAGAAACTACAAAGATTACTATTACAGCAGAGGCTGCCGGCGTTGATTATGCTGTTATTGGCGCAGACCTTCTTTTTGGTCAGACCGTTACAGTAACTACCCAAGGTATTCCTGCTTATGGTGATTCAAAGTATGTATCTGACCTTGCAGATAAAGCTGCTGCAGATGCTGGATTTGAGTATACTTATCGTGATGCTTATTATTATCTGTATCCTAATTATCCTCTCAATCCTTTGAAGGGTAATGATACTGCTGATGCAGGCTTCACAATATTTACTCTACGTTTTGCTGAACCTCGTGATGTAAGAACTCGTGATGAGGTAGTTAATCAGATTATTCAAGTTGCTTTCCCTACTGGAGCAACAGGTATTGCAGCTTTTGAAACTGTTTGCAAAGGTCTTGCTGGACAAGCAGAAGCAGAAACAAAAGCAAGTGTAGATACTAACGTATAAGCTGTTTAACTTATAACTATAGTTAAAGGGGTTATTGATGTTACTATGTAATATCAGTAACTCCTTTTTCTGTTAATGGTTTTATGGATTCTATATTAGAAGCTCTACAACAAGGTATAGCACCTGCAATAGTCGTTGCTATATATTTAATTATTACTAAATGGATGGAAACTAAGAAAGAAGCTAATACTATAAAACTTAGTACTGAATTAACAAAATCTATAAATTCTATTGCTTCTTTTCTTGAAGACATTACTAAAAATATTGTTGATAAAGATAAGGAAAAATGTAAAGTTGCTATAAATGATACTCTTTCTTCATCTGCGATGAGGCTTACTGCTTTTGTTGCAACAACAATAGTAAATAATCATATAAATAATAATAAAGAAGGTATTATATCTAATATTCATAATATTGTTAATGCTGAATATTATAGTACTTATGCTACTTTATATTTATATAAAGTTAATAATATTAGATGTTCTGAATTTCTTAAAAAAGAATGGGTTAAAGAAATAGAAGAAGATATTACAAATGTTATATATAATACATCTCTTTCTAAAGAAGACAGAATAGTATCTTTTACTAATAAGATTACTTTTAAATTTCAATCTTACGGAACTTATATTTCAAATAATATTATAAAATAAATTATGCTAAATTATGAAGATGTTCAAAATAAACTTATTATTGGTGCTTGCAATTTAGTAAATGCCAGTAATAGTGGTTTTGCTATCACTAATGAATCAATTTGTAATTTAAATGCTATGAATATTCTTAATAGAATGCAAGATAATGATGCTAATAAATTTACTGATGAACAAATTGAAAATAATGATAGCACATATAATACTATTTCATTAAATTATATTTTTGCTGAATCATAAAATAATATTCATTGATAATAAATAAATATTGATATGGATAAAGACGCAAACGGAAGATATATTTATTGTGTAATTCCTGAGAAATATAAGTGCATTTATGAAAAGCTACTTATTAAACTTAGTGATTTAGGAATAGATATTTTAAAAGATTGTGGTTCTACATGTCGAGGAGTTAATAAAAATATTATTAACTGTTGGAATATGTTTCAAGCTGCTTGCGCAGCTTATAATCTTGGTGAAGAGAAAAAAGCTCAATTACTAATGTATTATATTAATATTCAACTTGACTTTAGATGTGATTGTGTAGAAACTGCTTATCCTTCAATTACTAATTTTAAACTTAATATTGGTAATTGTGAAGGTTCACAAACTCTTCAAATTAATACTGCCACATTTACTATTACCAATGGAAAAGAAGCTAAAGCTGATAGTTTAAAGATTCTTACCTCTACGGGGGAGGTTATACAAGAAGGTCTTGGACTTACTTCTCCACAAAAGTTTACTGATGTTCCATTAGAAGTTGTTGAAGGTCATAGTTATACTTTCTATGCTCAGATTGAAGATAATGATGGAAATGTTTATAAATCTAATAACTATACTATAACTTGTCGTAAGAAACAAATTGTTTTCTATAATTATTATGGTACTAATGAAGATGCTACAGTTAATAGTATTATTACTGGTCAAAAAACTACAAGTTCTTCTATTAGTAGACTTCCTACTCCAACAAAAGTTGTTTGGTTTGCAATACCAAAGGGTAAATCTCTTGTTATAGATAACGCCGATATGAATGGTGACTATTTTTATAATCCTAAACAAGGTTATAATAATAAACGTTTGCAAGAAATACAAACAACTACTATTAGTGGAATTACTTATGAATTTTATAAATTTGTATATTTTGTTAATATCGAAATCAATCTTAAAGTAACAATTAGTTAATATGGCAACATTAAATTTATCTAATGGAATAAGAATGAATAATCCTGATGCTACAGGAGCAGCTGATTCATTCCTTCCTAATGCTAATGCAGCGTATGGACCTCATGTAAGTCTTGATGCAGCTAAACAAGCTATTATAGGAATATATGCAGGTAATATTCCACTCGGTGTAACAATAGCTGTTAAAGTAGGTTCTGTTCTTAAAGAATATTGGAATCCTACTAATGCGACTAATTTTGTTGAAAAACAATCTTCTGGTGGAGGCGGAGGTGGTTCTTTTGAAATTAGAACTATTGACGGAGTTGTTGAAGACACAACTACTTGGCTTGATAGTACATTTGGCAACATGGCTGTTGGAGGTCATGTTATTGATACTCGAACAGGAAAAGTGTATATTAAGTACGAAGGAGGATGGGTTGTTGTTCAAGGTACAATTCTTTCTGATGCAGTTCCTACTATTACTCGTATAGCAAATGCACAAGTTCTTTCTTATAAGTAAGTTATGGCTGTTAGAGATGAAGTACCTCTAAAGTATTGGTTTCCCAAGTTGAACTTTAATGTTCGACCTGGGACTAATCAAAAATATGTAGTTAAATATACTACATATTCTGAAAATTATGAAAATAATAATTGGGTTACTGTTAATAGTAATTGTCAAATTCAACCAGATGGTACTCCTGTTAAAAATCTTGAAATTACAGGTCTTCGACCTTTTACTGAATATGTTATTCGTTTTACTAATGTTCTTGGAGAAAACTTTGATTTTAAATTTAAGACTGGTAAAAATGTTGCAATGACTGATAGTCCTTATTATAATAAAACTCTTTTTCCTGGTCAAATATATGATTGGTATGAACAAGGACTACATCTTATTGGACAACCTAATTCTGATGATTGCGCTTTTTGTTATTGGCTTAATTCTAAGAAAAGAGAAATGATGTTTGAAGAAGAATGGGGTAGTATGTCATTTGTTAAAGAAACTAATGGCAAATATGTTCAGACTTCTGAAGATGGTAATTTTGAAACAGCCAAAGATAAAAATGGAACATCTATTATGGGTTTTTCTCCTATTGCTTGGAAAAGTGGTGAAAATCAATTAATGGTTCTTCCTTGTCTTAAATTTAATGATACAACAAATCAGTTTGAACCTTTTGGTGCGTATTGGACTGAAGATGGAGGTGGAGGTGTAACATTAGCTGATGTTGCTGCTCATTCTTATGCTATTGGTTTTGCTTTTTATCTTAAAGAACCTGAAGAAGGACAAACTTATGGAGAAAGAGTTTTATGCTCTTTTGATACTTCTAAAAATCCTACTGAAACGTTTCAAAATAATTATTCTTTTAGATTATATGTAGATACTAATAGAACACTTATTGCAGATGTTTCTGGTGGAACTTCTGGTTCTTTAGGAACTAACTTAGAAAATAATATTTGGTATTATTGTATATTAAGTGCTACTGGTCTTAATATTTATTATATGAAAAAAGTTGGAGAAAATACTTCTTATGAAAATCTGTCTATGAAATATACTATACCTAAGTTTTCAACTGGCGGTACAGGACATTCTGGTTTTTATTTTGGAGGAACTCCTAACGATAATAATAATATTAATACTGGTGTTATACTTGCATATGTTTGTTGTGGCGTTAAGATAAATCCTGAAGAAGCTATATATGAAAAAATTCTTAATCCTGATGTTTTTCAGTGTAGACTTCGATTAAGTGGTACTAATAAAAATGGTATTGCTTGGACGTATCTTCAGCCTACTTCATTTAATGCTGTAGCTACTAATGAAAAAGTTAGTTTTCTTATAGACCCAGATATATTTGCTAATATTCCTGAACTTAATAATCATAAATTTACAGAAACTGGAACTATTAAAGCAGAAATTATTAGTAATAATAAAACTTTGTTTACTAAAACTTTTCCTGGATTTAGTTATCCTGTTATTGAATCTGGAGTAGAAGTTAAAGTAGGAGGTATTATTCCTAATGAAAATTATCTACAAGATTCTTTTGATATTGATTTTACTAAAACAGATAATCCACTTAAAGCTCTTCAAGAATATTTCTTTACTAAGCATGGCACTTGGGGAGGTTATAACGGAGGAGTAAATGGACATAATATTTATTTTGATGAAAATCAAAATATTGTTCTTGAAAATCACGGTGATTATTATAAAGGTTCTTTAATGGGTGTTGGAAAAGAATCTGATGTAGAACCTTATTGTGGTTATGGTGGCGATGTTGATTATGATAATAATTCTTGGGATAATCGTACTAATAAATCTCGATTGAGAACAGGTACTGCTCTTGTTTCTAATAAATATTTTGGTTATGGAAGAGTAGATGTATGGCTTCAACTTCCTGTAGGTATTTGGGGAGTTTGCCCTGCTATTTGGCTTTTCCATTATATTGAAGTAGGTGATACTGATTATAGATATGAACAAGCTCCATATAAGTATCGTAACGCACAAGGTAGTGATGAGGCTGGATGGTATAGAGTAGTTAATAATGAAATAGATATTGAGCTTCCTTCACATCTTACTAATGGTACTATTTCAAATTGGAGCGATTTGCAAAGAGCATATTTTGATAGCATTTGTATTGATAATAAACTTTCAATAGGTGTCACAAATGGTTCTGATGATGAAAAAGGTCTTTTTCAATTAACCGATGTTACTAATCCTAAAGAACGTATAAGTTGGAAAAAGATTGATGATGTTGCTAATCCTCGTTATCTTCCAAGTTTTAAAAATTGTAAGTTTAATAATTGGGTTGGTGAATTAAATTCTGGTGATGGTTGGTGTCTTCCGCAAGGAGAATATAGTGCGGAAAGTTATTATACTGGAAATATAAATGGAGAACCTGATGTTGACCTTCAGAAGACAAAAGAAGAATATTGTTCTCAATTAACTCATGTTGCTGATAATGAACATGGTTTTGCTGATGGTAAATTTCATAAATGGTCTATTGTATGGCTTCCTGATAGAACTGTTCTTTATGTAGACGATGTTTGTTATCGTGAAAATAAAGGATTTGTTCCATTCAATCAAATGAAACTTACTATTGCTGGTTGGTTTCCTACTATGCCAAAGAATAAAAAAGAACATCCTACTGGTGTTATTGATAGAGATGGTATTCATGGAACTAAAGGTGCTTTAATAGGTAGTCTTACAGATGATGAAACCACATCTATTGGAACATGGGCAGGCACTGTTGCTGATTTTGAAATACTTCATATGAAAGTTAGTAGAGTTAAATATGAGAAATATCATGCTGGAGAAACTATTGAAATAAATGGAAAGAGTACTAAAATAGAAGCTGAACCAACTTGTCTTGGAGAAAGTTTTCCTGAGTCTGGATTAAGAATGTTTGTTGAATAAATTAACGATAATAGTTTTATGAATGATAAATCTATTGTTGCACCTCAAGCCGTTGCTGCTGCTGATACAGTAGCAACAACGGTTTTTGATTATAGCTATTCTTTGCTATATAAGCTGCACGAAACAATACCTGATACATTATCCAACCTTAGTGCCATGGAAGTACTTAGAGCTGATTTTAGCTTTAAAAAGGTGGATAACTTCTCGCAATACTATGACGGCATAGCTGATAGCATCGACTTAGAATGTGATACTAAATATAAGTGTGTTGAGATTGCTATTAAGCGTAATGCTAAAACTTTTGATGATGGTATTGAAACTACAGAAAGTGTTTTAGTTCATGAATTAAAAGATTTATATACTCACCAGTACAAATATATTTATAATTTTAATGAAACTGTTACTGTAGATTCTGTAGTTACTAATTATAAATTTATAGCTTGTGTTAGAACATTTTATCATGATGAATATGCTCCTTGTCATTATTATATAGATAGAATAGAATTTGATAATACTCCTAATAATATTCAACATGTTGATTTTGTTATTACAGATGCTAATGAGTCTGTTAAAAATACTAATGGAAATATTGAAACTGTTGGTAATGTTATTCTTTATCAAGAAAATGTATCAGTAAATAAACTTGGTCAATTTATTGTTAGTGACACAGATAATACATTGAAACGATTTACTATTGCAGATGGAACTTTTGATTATGATGCAAGATATAATCTTTATGTTTATCATCATGAACAAGATGAAGTTTACGTAAAGCAAGGTTATACTCCTCAAATTATTCATGTTGGAGATAATCCTATATGGGATAAAATTATTTTCCAAGATGGTAATTACGAACTTTATACTGGAGATGTTGATATTCTTGCAGGAGCATCTCCTTCTGCAGACCAAGTCAAATGGTTCTTTGATTTAGGTAATAGTACTCATGGTATTGGTGCTTCTGGTGGTATAGCTTATCCTGTTCCTGATGAACAAGTAAAAGATTTTCATTTTGTTAATAAAGCGAGTGCTGATGCAGAAGAAGAATCTTACAATTGTATGGAGATAAATAAAGATAATTATATACGTCTTCCTCGTGAATATACTAAAGATAATTTTGATGACTTAGGATTTAGTTCTAATGTTTGGATTGAAGATATATTTGGCAACATTGATTTTTCTAAACTTTCTTATGACGAAAATGGAAATGTTAGAAAAGACAGTAATGGAAATTATATTGATAGATATGGTACCATTCTTACTGAAGGAGAATATACTTATCGTGTTTTCTTTATGAAATTTTATGTTCCTACACAAGATAATACTTCTGTAGATTTACTTACCTTTAAATATCATAATGGTACTCGTACAATCACTCTTGATTTATCTAATATTAATAATGTTGTTATTAATTATATAAATCCAGAAAATAATACTAAGCAAGCACTTATTGGATTTAATGATTTTAAATATAATAAATGGTTTACTTTAATGATGTTTGTAAAACATGGTATTATTGAATATGTTAATGTTAATAGCAAAGAAAATTATCAAACAACTTCTATTCCTATAAATAAAGGTTTTGGAAGTACTCCTGGTGAAGAACATCTTGAAGGAGGAGGAACTGCTGTTAAGCGAATTAGTTGTGATAAATCGGTAACAATGACTGTTGTATATAGCGCAACAGGAAATGATGATGAAGAAATAGCTATAATTCCTGTTTGCACTTCTTATCAATTTGCCGATAATGATAATCTTATAGGAACTCCTAATACTGAATATTTAAGTAATCCTATTTATTTAGGTGGTACTAACGGTGCAGATGTAACTAAAAATGTTACATTTGAACATGGAGGTTATGGAATGATTCCTGGTTTTAAAATTATAAATACTAAAGGTGGAAGTACTAATGCTAAAACTATAAATATAAAAAGTATTAAGTTTGCAGATACTACTTACAATTCTAATAAAGATATAGGAGTTGTTGATAATATAGATGCAGGAATAAATGAATTATTCACGAATACCTCTACGGGGGATTATATATGGTCAACTATTACTGTTGCAAAGACTACTGATAGTCTTGGTAATCCAATAGGAGGTACTTGGAATACTCCAAATATAGATTGTTCTGAATTGATAGATACTACATTAGGAAAAGATAATTTTCAAGAAAGTACTCAAAGTATTCAAATAAATTCTCAAGATACTAATAGAGCTAATTTATATGTATGCAAAATAGGTCTTCATATTGCTTATATGGAAGCTGCATTTAATCCTGCTTCTCCTTATGATTGTATACCTTCTGCATTAATGGATATTGTTGGAGGAGGTTATAAATATAATACTAAAATACAAATTAAGTGTTCTGATGGTCAAACTGTTGATATTATTAAATTTAAAGAACTTAAAAATGGTAAAGCGTGGTTTATGTTACCTGCTGATATTCCTGTAGGAAAAGCTACTGTTAATGTGACAAGTAACGGAAAAGTATTATATAGTAAAAAAGTAACTATAGATACTGTTAAACCTGATGACGCAACGATAGATTTTGATATTAATTTTACTGATAATTTTGATAATGCTATTACAAAGTTTAAAGATATATTTTACGTTAGACAAGAAAAACGAGCTGGTACATTAAGTGGTGGTGAAAATGGTCATCTTGTTTATTTTGATAGAGGAGAAAAATGTGCTACTTGGGAAAATCATGGAGATTTTTATGATGGTGCTATTTGTTGTAATGAAAAAGATAGTGGACAAAATCGTTGGTATGGAGGTGTTGCAAATCAAATACAATATCCATTGAATGAAGATAAAAATGTTGTATGGTATACTGATAAACATATTCCAAACCCATTAAAAGTACGTACTCAAAGAGTTGGTTCTCTTGTTCAATCTAAAAAGTACTATGGTTATGGTGAATTTGAAATTGAAATGAAGATTCCTACTGATTTTAAAGGTGAAGCTATATGTTGGTGGATGTTTCATTATCAAGAATTATATTATCCGCTTGATGAAGAACGTTATAAATTTTATGCTGGAGGATGTGATATTAATACAACAAAAGGTGATGATAAAGCCGTATATGAATATCGTGTAGGAGAGAAGAAAGGTGCTTGGAATTATCTTCATTCTTTTAAACAAGATAGTGGCATGCCTTATATTATTGTAAATAATGAGATTGACTTGGAGCTTGGCTCTGAAATTACTCAAATTGTTTTTGATAAAAATCCTAATGAAAATCCATCTTATCGTTTTTATACTCCTTTGCTTGACCCTCGAACTGTAGTTGGTTGTAGTAAAGAAGGTGCTGATTATGGTATGTGGTTGCTTGATTGGGAAGCATCTAAAGCAGTTATTGAAAATAAAATGAATGCAATTAATTCTGTTGGAACAGAATATCTTGATAGAAGAAATAGTCCTTATTTATCTACTGCTGCAAGTGAACTTAAATGGATTCATGTTTCTGATACTATTTGTGATAGAATTTGTTATGATGCTGGAACTAAGGCTATACGTTGGAATAATTGGCTTACAGAGCCTGATGTTGGTGGAGGTGTAGAAGCTAATACTAAATATTTAAATGCTATTATGGCAATGAAAGATGTTACACATGCTACTGATGGTCGTACTGGATGGGATATGATGAATACTGTTGCTGCGACAACTCCTCGTACTCCACTTGGAGATATTAATATTAATGCAAAAAATATTAATGATAGATATACTCCTCATGAAATGGATGATGGTAAATATCATACTTATAAATTTTGTTGGCATCGTGATTATACTAAATGCTATATTGATGGAGTTCTTGTAAGAACTAATGCTACATGTTCTCCATTTATTCCTATGCCTTTCCTTATAGGTGGTTGGTTTCCTTCTGATAATGAATGGGGAGATTATGCTAAAGCTGGATATTTTGGAACATGGGCTGGTGTTAAAGCTGCTTGGGATATTCGTCATTTCCAAATAAGACGTATTAAATATAGACATTATACTGAAGAAGAAAGTCCAAGAGACCAAATGCTTTATCATGGAGAAAGTTATCCTTATAGTGGTCTTAGAGAAATTATTGAAGAAACTACTCCTACTCCAGAACCTCAACAATGTACAATTACTATAAATACAACTCCTTCTGATGCTGTTGTTATAATGAATGGTAGACAAACAAAGTCTATAACAGTTCCAATTAATACTAATGTTACTTATTCTATTAGTAAAGAACATTATGCTACAAAAACTGGTGTAATATTAGCTGATGAAACTAAAATAATAGATATTGCTTTAGTAGAAGCTATTAAACATACTTTTTCTGTTATATTAAATAATGTAAGTAAATTAACTCTTAGTGATGGTCAAATTTTTACTAATACAGATTTTAACGAAGGAGTGTCATTTAATATAACTTCTTATAATGAAGAACTTACTTATACTGCATATAAAGATGGTTATAAAACAGCAACTGGAACTTTATTAGAAAATAATCCTACTACAATAACTCTTTTAAAATATTATGTATTTAGTATAATTCCTACACCTTCAACTGCTGTTGTTAAAATTAACAATATGACTACTAAATCTATTAATACAACAGAAGGAGAAGTTTTAAGTTGGAGTGTATCTAATACAGGATATGTAACTCGTACTGGAACTTATATAATGAAAGCTGCAGATAGTGTTAATAATATAGAACTTATATCTGAAGAAACTGCATATGGAGAAACCACTGAAAAAGATATTCAACGTATTGCTGATATTTTAAATGCTAATGATAAAAATACTGTTGTATTTATACAAGAATCGGATATACATAGTCAGCTTTGTACTGATGGTGATATATCCCCCGTAGGGGATGAATACATTAAACGAGGTGTGCAAGCTGCTGAAAGTCTTATAAATAAAATTAAAGATAAAGTTACTGTTCTTGGTATATTTAATACAGGAGATATTGTTGATAGAGCAAATGTAGAAAATGGTACACCTTCATCTCTTATTAAAAATCTTGTTGAATTAAAAAGTTGGCATGTAAATAGTAATACTTATGATTTTGCTTATACTCCAGGAAATCATGATGTTCTTACTTGGGAAAATAAAGGCGGTTCTACAAATGGATTAGCTGATAGCGCTAAAGCATTTGATGATATTCAAAGTTCTGATTATATTGCAAAATATCCGCAATCGGCAAATACATATAAAGTTTATGCAGATGTTGGAATTATTGTAGCAATGTATGATTTTTATAATTATAAAGCACATCCTGATACTGCAACAAATGGTTATTGGAAAACAATGACTGATGACATACTTGCTATTTTGAAAGCAAATCCTACTTATAAAGTTGTTATTTTTGCACATCAACCTCCTACTGTTACAGCTACTCCATTCTTACAAGATAAATGGACTATGGTAGATTCTACATATAAAGCTTCTGTATCTGTTATGAAATATTCTGCATATGTTTATGAAAAGCTTGGTGATTATATAATTGCTTCTATTCATGGTCATAAACATTCAGATATTCTTAGTATTACTAAAGGTTTCCCAATTATTCAAAATGTAGTTATGGGACAATTACTTATTAATGATGGAACTCGTAGTCCATATTATGATGAAGTAAGATTAAAAGGTTATACTACCGATGATGGTGAATTAGACACTATTGCTCAATGCACTATTAATGTATATGCTTATAATAAAACTACTAATATACTTCATTGTTATAGAATTGGTCCTGGTCCAGATGTTGATATTCAACTTTCAGAAGGATATGCTTCTGTACAAAATTTTGGTGTTGTTGAAACTACTCTTGAAGAAGAAGGATTGAGTACAGGAAAAACTTGTTATAAAGTTGTTGCTTCTCCTATGTTTACTGCAGAAACTGACCCTTCATTTATCAAGCCTAATAAAGTTTCAAGTGATGCTTATAAATTTGTTGTTAATTTAGTAAAATATAACAATAAATATTATAGCTGGTTTATTCCTATTGGATGGAGATATTTTATTGTTGGTTATAATCTTGACCATGAAACTTGGGGAAATGCTATTGATTTTGAAATAAGTCAATTGCATGAAGCTATTACTGTTGCTTCTAATACTGCTAATGAAGGTCCTGGTCCTAAAGTTCTTAAAGGAACATTAAGCTCAAATAATATTACTTATGGAGATTCTATTACATTAAATGTAACTAATTTTACAAATGTTCCTACTGTTAGTGTTACAGATATAAACGGAAATGCAGTTAATGTAAAACTTACAAAAACAACCAATACTGAAACTACATATAGTTTTGTTTATTCTATAGAATGTTATAATGTTAAATTAAGATTTAATATAACTTCAGGAACAAAAACTGCAATTGTAGATACAGATACTATAAAAGATATAACATTTAATGCTTCTTTTGATAAAACTTCTGTAGACATAGGTGATTCTGTTGTATTAACTGTTATAGGAACACGACATAATGAATCAGATGCAGTTATTACATATGATGATAATTATTTTATAGATAATATTATTAAAAATGATTTAACTAATTATATTTGTTCATTTACTGCTATAAAGGATGGTACTTCTGTTATTTCTTATGAATCTAATAATGGTCGTATTTCTCAAGAAATAACTATTATTCCTGCTCCTCCTAAAGAATATGTTTTAGATTCAGAACATAATAATGCAGTATTTACTGTATTTAATACTTATGCTGATACTATTTTAGCTAATTATGGTGTTAACGTTGCAAATGGACTTACTGCTGAAGATTGTGCTAAAATAAAATCATTAATGCTAAATAATAAAACAAGTATATTTAAAGATAATACTAATATTATTTCATTTGATGAATTTAAATATTTCACAGGAATTTTAAATTATAAAAATATTCATAAGATAGAAACTGAAATGTTCTCCGGATGTACAAATCTTGAATCGATTACTATTCCAGAAAATATTGTTGATATTGATGCTAAAGTATTTGAAAAATGTTCTAAACTTGCTACTATTACATTTTTGGGTAATGTTCCTTCAACATCAAGTCAAACATTTGGACGTTATGGAAAAGCAGGAGCATCTGTTACTGGAAATAAAATACTTAGAGTTTCTTCTCAATATGTTTATAATTATAATAATCAATATTTATCTAATGGAACAACTACTAATTATATTAAAACTATTGCTATTGATGAATTAGGATATACCTTACAAGTAATAACTGAATAAATTATGGAATATATATCTCAAATTATAAATCAAATTATTAATAATTTTGATTTTTCATATATGTTTATAGTCAATGTACTAACATATATTATTATAAAAATTATTGATTACCTTAATGGTGATGCTAAAGTACATAAACTTGTTAAAAGAATATGTCTTCTTATATCAATAATTTTTGTTGCTATCATTTATAAACTTATTAATTATGATAGTAATGTTATATTAATTAATTCTGCTATTCTTGCTCCTGTTTTTTGGAGTTGGATATTAAAGCCTATTTGTATCAAATTTGGCATTGATTATAAAAAAATTGATAATACTCTTTGTTAGTTAAATCATTATTGCTATATTTGATATAGTGATTATGAAAAAGGTGCTATTAATAATGATTAAGTACATCCCAATCATACAAATGGTTGGGATGTTATTATTAAATATATTATATGATATATTTAATATTAATTTCTATAAGATTTATGATTTTATTTTTGAGGATTCGATTGTTACTACAATTATACTTTATATTAGTAGTATTACATTTGAATTTTGTAATTGGCATAAAATTGTTATTGTTAATAATTATGTACTTAACGAACTTTATACTTATCAAAAATTTTATGAGGAGATTAATATAATTTATAATATTGATATTGTAGTAACAATTTTTATTATTATTGAACTTATTAAATACATTAATAATAAAGATTATGGACATAAAATTAAGAATAATAAGAACAATTCTACAAGAATTGATTAATAAAATTGATGCTGGAAATAGTAATCATACTGAAAGCGAATTAAACGATATTATTAAAAACTTAACTAAACTCAATAGAGGTATTAAAAGAATTAGTAAGAAAGAAGCTTGTGACCATATTTTACATTGTAGTCCAAGTTCTTTTGATAATTATATTAAACTTGGTCTTATACCTAAAGGACATAAAGAACCTGGCTTTAAAGAACTGAGTTGGTCTGAAATGGATTTTGATGAAGTAACTCTTTATAGACTTAATAAATATAGAAAAGCTATTATTGTGAATAAGTCACAATAGAAACCCTTTGTTTAAGCATGATTACAAAAATTATTGTAATCATGCTTTTTATGTTTATAATAGTGTTTATATTTGTAATGTAATCGATTACTTTAAACTTATTCATTAACAATTTAAACATCTATTATTATGAGTGAAAGTAAAACTTATGTATTTGGCAATGACGCTAATAGTGGCGTCCTTGGTTGTCTTGCTCCTCTTCTTCAAAAACAAGGTCTTGACCCAAATATGGTTATGGCTATGATGAATAATCGTGGCGGTTTTGGTTCTGAAGGTGGTTGGTTTATGTGGGTAATCTTCTTGTTCTTCCTCATGGGATGGGGTGGAAATGGTTGGAATGGTTTTGGTAATAGAGGTAATCTTGCTGGTGACGCTGCTCTTGGTAATTTGATTAACAATGACAACGGTAGAGAACTTCTTATGCAAGCTATTCAAGGAAATGGAAATGCAGTTAATCAACTTGCATCTACACTTAATTGCTCTATTGGACAAGTTCAGCAAGCTCTTAATCTTCTTAATACTCAGATTCAGTCTGTTGGTAATCAAGTTGGACAAAGTTCACTTCAAGTTATTAATGCTATTCAGGCAGGCAATTCTAATATTGCTTCACAGCTTGCTTCTTGTTGCTGTGAAAACCGTCTTTCTATATGTCAGCAAACTAATGCTTTGCAGAGTGCAATTAATGGTGTTGCTACTGCACAGGAAAGAGGTTTTTCAAGTGTTGCTTATGAAACACAACGTCAAACTTGTGAAGTTCGTGATGCAATTCGTGAAAATACTTCACAGGTTCTTGCAGGTCAGCGTGCTGCCGAAATGCGTGAAATGCAACGTGAAATTGCCGAGCGTGATAGAAAGATTGCTGAACAGGCTAATGTTATTAACAATGGACAGCAAACAGCTGTATTTAGTCAAATGATTAATCAAGCTACCGCTCCTATTGTTTCTGCTATCAATGGTTTGCAAAAAGATGTAGATGGAGTTAAGTGTAAACTTCCTGAAACTGCAACAATTCCTTATTCTCCTGTTGTAGGAATTCCTTCTTGTGTTGCTGCTCAATATGGTCTGTACGGAGCTGGTATTAATCCTTTTAACGCTTGGGGGTAATATGGCTGTTGTAAATCCTTATATATTTGCCAATAGACAAGGTATTCCAAGACTTGAAGCAACAGGTGTTACTGTAAATACTAACAATGTTGTTTATAGTTTTAAGAATCATCCTTTTCTTAATGGCAATTTTGCAGGATTGATTATATTTAAACTTCCTGCTTTTACTGCTCCAACTACTGCTATCCCAATAGTATTTGATACAAATGGTAAATCAGTAAGTGTTACTACTTTGAATGGAGCAAATGTTACTTCTGCCGACTTAAATAAATCTGGTGTTTATCTTGCTTTTTATGACGGCAATGTTCTTCAACTTTTAACTGGAGTTTAAATTATGTTTAGCAATCTTGGACAAAATAGTATATTCTATATCTTAGATAAGAATAATAAACCTATACTAAAAATAGGTAAAGTTACTAAAGCAACCATTACTCCTCAAAGTTACGGTCTTACAAATCAAAGTATGGATATAAAGGTTGACGTAAATGGAAATACTTATGAATTTCAAAAGATTCCTGCAAATCTTTCTATTGTTAGTCCATCAACAGGAATTGTTATTTCTGACAATGCTGATGATATGACTAAAGAATATGAAATGATGGTTAAGACAAGTCAACAAATTGTTGATAGTGTTGAATATCATCAAAGTATTATTGATAGCAAAGATGAAATTATGTCTGCTCTTAATCCTCGATTTGCAAAAGAGAAAGAACAAGAAAATAAAATCATTGCTTTAGAAAATAAAGTTACTAATATTGAGCAAGGTATTTTTGATATGAAATCTATGATGTCTCAGTTGCTAACTAAAAATAAAGGAGATTAATATTATGTATGTTGTAGAAATAACTGAAGATAAAATGAACAATCTTATGGAGCATCTTACTAATGCTGTTGATTGTTTAAAAGAGATGAAACGTTCTTCTTCTCATGAAGAAAGTCATGGTAATCGTAATCGTAGAAACAAACGTGACTATGATGATTATGATGATGATTATGACGATGATTATGACAGAGAAGAAAGATATAATTCTCGTAGTGAACGAAATCGTGGTAGCGGTGGACGTTATAGCCGTTATTAATGTTTAATTAGTAGGGGCAATTATTGCTCCTACTTTTATTTTTTATATAGTTATGTATAAACCATTAGATATTTATGACGATATGCCTTCAGATATGAAAAGGTATATTTCTAATTTTGGTTGGCATTTTAATAAGAAAGCTTATGATTATGCTACAAAATTAATGTATAAAGTTAACGAAAATACTAAAGAGAAAGAAAATATAAAAGCTTATACTAAAGAAGAAGTAGACGCTTTACTTTCTAAATATGGAGTTAATCTTCGTAATAAAATACTACATGATTATGTATTTGCAGCTACAATGTGTAAAGCAGATTATCTTGGTAGTTCTATTGAGAACGAAAGACAATTAGCTATGTATGTGAAAGATACAATAGATGATTCTGATGCAAGTGATGAAACTACTTTTAGGAGATGGGTTGCTACTATGATTGGTAATGGAACTCCTATTGATTGGTACGAAATATGTTAATATAATAGTGGTGCATAGTAATATATGTACCACTATTTTTTTATAATATTTGTTGAAACTATTGGTTATATGAAATAAATATATTATATTAGCATCATTAATATTAGTAATCACAAAATTAGTAATACTATGGCTTCAATTAATCAACTTATTTCAGAAATTGCTCATAGCGTTCAGCAAGCTGATAGCGTACCTGTTCGTAGAGCTATTAAACTTGGTATAATTCATGCTCGAAATGAACTTATACGTAAATCTTATGGTAATCATAATTATACTGACAAAGGTCTTCAACAGCGTTTTCGACTTAGTCTTATAGATGTTCCTGATGGAGACCAAGCTGATACTCCTACTTTTTCTCTTCCTGTTATTAAAAGAACTTCTAATAAAGTTCCTCGTCCTGTACGTCTTACTAATAATCTTCCTTTTCATTCTGTTCGCACTGCAGGTGTAATGCATCCTGTTGAAATTGCTTTTGTTAAAGAAGCAGCTGCACAATATTATAAACATCTTCCTGGTATGCAATGTTGTATTACTTATGATTATCAAAATGAATATATTTATATTAATACTATTAATAATGGATTACTTAATTCTATTAAATATATTACTATTGAATCTGTATTTGAACAGCCTCAACTTATTTTAACTGAAACTTCAGATAAGAAAGTTGATATTGATTCAATTGATGATAATGATGAATTTTTGCTTCCCGAAGATATGATTAGCGCTGTTAAAGATATTATTCTTAAATCATGGAATGGTGGTCTTCAGACTAATGTTGTTCGTGAAACAAATGAAGAACCTGCTATTAATCTTACTAAGTAATAAGTTATGTTACCAGATACTAAGCTTAAAGATTATTATTATCAATTTGTATATGACGCTAAAGTTTCAATAGCAAAATATAATGAAATCCTTAAAAATACTAAAACTGCTAAAGAAGAATGTTATAATTATCTTAAACTTCATGAAGATAAAATCAAAAATTTGCTTGGTATTATTCTAATAAATTATACTACTGAATGGATTGATAAAAAATATAATCCTGATGAAAAACTTTATAAACGTGTTAATAGACTTATTGTAGAAAATACTAATGAATTGACTCGTCCTTATGTTATAGAACTTACTAAATATTGTAATTTACTTAATAAAGAAAATGAGTATATTAAAGAAATTGAATATTATACTAAATGTAAAAATATAAAAATTACAGAGTATAGAACTATTATTACTACTTTTTTTAATAAAGTTCATGCTTGTGTTCTTGAAGGAAATGGATATAAATTTTCTAATGGTCTTGGTACGTATTTAATAAATCATTGGAAAGTTGATGATAATCCTAAAGTTAAAAAACGTTGTATTGATTACGCAGCAACTAATGCTAAAAAGAAAGAACTTTTAGCACAAGGTAAAAAACTTTATGACGATAAAGAAGCTGCTTGGTATGAGGCTCGACATATTCCTTATGATGGTGTTGATTATAGAGTTTATAAAGATTACACCGATTATTATGAATTTGCATTTATAAACTCTTCTTTAGTTAAAGTTAATTCTCTTGAATATCAACGTACTGAATATGTGTCTATTAAATATCGTGGCATGTCTTATACAACGATAGCCGATAAATTTTGTAAAACTAAAGAAGATATTTATAATCTACAAGTTGATATTAAATATAAACTTAATATTCTTTTATATAAATATCCTATTAATTATACAAACTTTATTAGAAATGCAAATGAAAGCAAATACCAATATAGAGCATATAATAGCTAAGATTGACAATGATTTTAATCCTGATAATAGTGATTGGATACCACGTGTTGCAGCTTGGACTATTGATGCTATGTCACAATTAAATGTTCTTTGTAAAGTTCGTAAAAAGAAACAGCTTATTGTTAAAGATAGAATTGCTTATTCTGAATGTAATATTGATGGTAGTTCTCTAAAAGTTTATGATAATGATGGATGTGTCATAGATAAAGCTGGAGAAGAGTCATGTTGCAATAATAATCCCTCTACGGGGGATGTTATACAAACAGAACTTGCAAATACTACTACTTATATCGATGATGGCAATATTAATGAAAAAAATTATGTTGTTGCTGAAACTGAAAATGATAAATATCCTTATAGATATAATGTTCAACATTATAATATTAATGATACTAATCAAAAGCAAAGAAATTATGTTCTTGTTGGATGTGATAAAATAGAACTTAATTTTGATACTAATAAGATAATAATTGAATTTGATGCTATTGAAACTTATTCAAGTGATATTTATGGTTGTGATTTGCCGGTAATTCCTAATAATGGTATTCTTATTGAAGCTATTGTTTATTACTGTATGTATAAAATGCTTTGTCGTGGATATAAACATCCTGTTTTTAATCTTCAAGCAAGTCAATATGGAACAAATCCTTATTATATTTGGCAAACTATGAAAGAAGAAGCTAAACGTTCTATATTAATTAACGGTATTGATGAAGATGTTACTAAGATATTTAGAAGTACATTTTTCATTGATACTTTTGACCCGAAAAGATAATGAAAGTATTGCCTAAACTTAATATGAATAAACATCCAGAAGAAGCCACTAATGGTTCTCTTATAGATGCTGTTAATATGATGGTTAGTAAAGATAATTTTATGCTTCAAACTGAACCAACTCCTGTGACCAATAAAATTACTGATAAATTAAAAAAGCTTGTTACTACTGAATATTATAATATATTTTATATACTTTCTTGTAATAGAGAATTAATAATATTTGTTAATGAAGATGAAGAATTTAGAGCTTCTCTATATAGATATGATGAAGTTCGTGATGAAATTAAATTTTGTACTAAAATTGAATGGAATGGTGGAAATATTGTAGGAACATTTACTTATAATAATACTGAACTTATTATTGCATTTAGTGAATATTTTGATGATGATTCTGAAAATTATCCATTACGTACTATTAATCTTGGAACATTTGATTATATTAATGAACAAGATTTAAATCAATTAAATAATGTAAATCTTCATCCTATATGTCCTGTTGTTAAAATTCCTTCTGTTACTACCACATATACACAAGGTTATGCTAATAAAGGTTGGTATTATATATTTATTAGATATAAAATTAGTCATGATACTTATACTCAATGGTTTAATACTAACGAAACTGCTTTTGTAGGAAATGGTGATTTAAAAAGAATTATGAATAATGTTATTGCTGCTAACATTAATGTTTCTAAAGAAAATCCTAATAATACTGATGAAACTACTGCAAGTAGTAGTTCAACTAATATAACAGCATATTCTGCTGTAACTACTAAACAAAATATTATTTCTTTAACATTTAATTGCGATATTAATAATTTAGATAAAAATTATCAATATTATCAATTAGGATTTATAAATATTACTAAAGATAGTACTAAATGTTATAGAACAAATGATATTAATATTAATACAAAATTTTATAAATTTGATAATAGAACAATAATTTCTTATTCTGTTAATAATATTATTAAAACATATAATAATTATTATAATGTTAAAACATTGATTAATAATAATAATAAATTATATATTAGCAATTATAATGAAAATAATATTATTAATAATATTGTAAAAGAATGTAAAAACATAACAATTACTATAAAAGAAACAATTTATACAAGTACAGGAGTATCAGATACAGATTTTCCACATCAAACACATATTTTACCTAATCAGCCATATAATTTTTTTATTCATTTTATTGATAAATATGGAAAAGTTTATAATGGTATTAATATAAATAATTTTACTATAAAATATGATGGAGTTTATAAATTAAATAAGTTGAATAATTTAATTATTATTTCTCCTGATTTTCATGTTGAATACCACGTAGGAACTTCTGGAGATATTACTAACCTTGATTATTTTATTAAAAAATATTGTACTATTAGTTTTGAATTAAATAAATTTCCTAATAATATAATTGGATATTTTGTTTCTTACGAAAAACTTGATAAATCTGTTAAATATGATGGTATAATTAATACTAAATGGACTGGAAAATTTCAACATACTTTTTATACTGATAAATTTAATTTTGATGATAAAATAAATCTATCATTTAATAATATTAAAATATATAATACTAAACAAAGAAGTGCTATATCTAATAGTTATATTGTAGAAGATTGGAATGTATTAGAAAAGATATTAAATAAAGGATATTATATCGAAAATAATGAATTAATAAAAAATACTTTTCGTGATATTAATTTTAGAGTTGCTGATGCAGAAGATAATTTATTAAAATCCTCTAATTTATTATTAGATGCAAGTATTAATATAAATACTGATGGAATAGATTATAATACAGTTACTGAATATTATAATCTTGCAGAATTAATTAATAATGATTATGAAAATTTTTATTGTTCAGAACAAAAAGAACTAATACCTTGTTCTGACGTATGTTATGAAATAAATAAAGTAAATAATATAAAAACAAATGGTTGTTTTCTTTCTATTCATCATGCTATTGAATTTAGAGAATCTTATTATGATAATACAAATAAATATTATAGAAAATTAGGATATGTTGGTGCTACTCTTAATCCATTTTATGTTCATGAATGGTATGGTTATGATGATTTGCCTTGGAGCAGTATTGAATTTAATAATAATCCTGTTGTTCAATTTTATCCTATAAAAGGTTTAAATGAAACTGATGAAAATAAAAAGAGTTTTGTTGCTGGTACTATTATTGAATGTAAAAATACTATTGATTTGTTTCAACAAAAGAATGTTACTGTTTATGATAATCATCCAAAAAGTTTAGATTGGTATAATCCTGCTGTTGTTAATCAAAATAAATTTCCTAAAACTATTCGTAGAAGTAATATTTATCAAGATGAATCTAACAATAATGCTTGGCGTCAATTTGAACAAGAGCAATATAAAAATATTAGTGAGAATAAAGGAAATGTTATTAAACTTATAAGTATTGGATATTATTTTATTGCTCATACAGAACATAGTATGTTTTTATTTAATTCTACAGATACTCTTCAATCCGAAGAAGGTAGAATACAACTATCTAATACTGATATTTGGGATATTAATTATAAAGAAGTTCTTACAAGTACTTTAGGTTATGCTGGAATACAAAAAGAATGGTCTGGTATTGTTGGAAGTTTTGGTTATATATTTTATGATAGAGATAGTCGTAGACTTTATCAATATGATAATCAACAAATAAAATTTATTGACCAAGATATTACTAATTTTATTAGTAGTCTTAAAGATTATGATGCTAAATTTGTTGAAGATAAAAAGAATAATAGAATTCTTATAAATTTTGTCGGACCTAATAATAAACGTATTGTTCTTAGTTATAATTATTACACTAATACATTTGTTTCTCGACACGATTATAAATATTTTGATGGATATAATACTAAAGAAAATATTTACCTTGTTGATATTAATATGCAAACTATTAAAGATTTTAATAGTAATATATGTGGAAATAGCACTGTAGATATTATTATGAATACTAATTATGAAACTATGAAATATATTGATAATATTCATTATAAAATTAGAGAAATAGATAAAACTAATGATGTTTATGAATACTCGCCCGTAGAGAGGTTCAATACTTATTATTCAGGCGATAAGCTTAGAGTTTATTCTGATATTTGTGATACTGGTATTCTTAATATAGCAAATGCTAATCCTGAACAGACAATAAATAAAGTTGGTGATTATACTAAACCTTATTGGCGTCTTGGTAATTGGCATTTTAATGCTCTAAGAGATAAAATGTCTAAATATATTGATAATCAAATTTCTAATTCTGGAGCAAGTAGAGTGTATGGTAATTATTTTATTACACATTTTGAATTTGATACTACAGCTCCTGTTGAAGTTGAATCTATTGATGGTAAACTTTTAAATGCAACAACATAATGAAAAAGGTAGTTAAACGAAATAAAGCTTGGCTTGGTGCTGTTATTGGTGCAGCAACAGGAATTGCTGGAAGCATTATTGGTGGAAATGCTCAAAAGAAAGCTGCGAGAGCTCAAGCTCGTGCTCAAAACAGACAAGCAACTCTTGAGATGGCTAATAATCTTTCTAATGCTTATGGCAATCAAGAATATGTTGATGATTTTCAAAATAAAATTACTTTTAGAAATGGTGGTCGTGTAAAACGTACTAAACTATATTCTTGTGGTGGTAAACGTAGATTTTCTTGTGGTGGTAGAAAAAGATATGAAGATGGTGGTTTGAAACTATGGGATGGTGCTAATGATTTAGGTTCTATTATTGGTGGTATTGGAAGTGCTGCAGGAAATGTTATTCAACAAAATGGTGCTGCAAGTGCACAAAGAACTATGATACAGCCTGTTGTTAATACTGCTGGTATGGCTAAACAAGAGATTAAAAAGCCTTCTTATCTTAGAAATGATAATGTGGAGCAGCAAGCATACAGATGTGGCGGTTATATCCTCAAACGTAGAAAATAGTTGAGAATAGCTATTTTTAGCTTTATACTGATTTTATATATTGGAGTCGATTAATTAATCATGGTATGATAAATAAGTCGTTACATCGAAAATAAAATAATTAATTTTTTATTATTCATTATGATTAAACGTAAAGTTAAAGTTCCAAATGTAGTTAGAGGTGGTATTGCAGTTCCACTTGGAAACAACTACTATTTTATGAGAGGTCGTAAACATGTTAATGGTGGTATTGATATTGGAAATAATCCTCGTACTGGTATTGAAGTTGAAGATGGAGAAGTTATGAAAATGGAAAATGGTGGTGCTAAAATATTTAGTTCTGTTCCTTTTCTTAATGGTAAATCTCCTGCTCAACGTCTTATGCAAGGGGAAAATCCTAATGAAGTTTTTAAACTTCAAGAATCTTTTAAAGATAAAAATAATATTAACAATGATGGTACTACTAAATTTAGAAATGGAGGTTGGCGTTCTTCTAATAAAGTTCGTTTTCGTATTGCTAAAATGGAAGGTTCTTCTATGAGAACTAATAGAAGTTTTGATTTAGAAGATAGAGATTTTTATAATGCTATACCAAAAGAAGTAAGAGAAACTCTTTCTCAAGATGCTCTTGATAATTTATATAGTTATTCTTATAATGTTGGTGCTGGTAATTTTAAAAAGAGAGTTGTTCCTACTCTTATTAATTTATCAAGAGGTAAAGCAAGTGCTCACGACGTTGCTAAGTCAATGTGGGCATCTAAAGATTCTAAACTTAAAGGTCTTCAAAGTAGACGTAAAATTGAACGTGAAGGTTTTATTAATGCTTATAATAAAAACAAATTTATTAAAAATATTACTCCTAAAAAGATAGTTGCTCCTGTAGATAATACTGCTGTTGCTAAACCTGTTATTACTACACAACAAACTCCTATAATAGATTTACAACAAAGAATTGCTGATAAAAATAATCAAGCTAAAGAAGAATACGCTAATGAATATAATCAATTTGTAACAGATAAAGGTATGGAACTTATGCAATCTAAAAAAAGATATAATAGCACATTTGCTCTTGGTGGAAGGATTAATCCCTCTACGGGGGATTATTCACGAAAGAAATATGGCTTTGGTGATGAAGTTCTTAGTAGAACTAAAAAGCTTGCTAAGAATATGTTTGGTTTTACTTCTGATAATGCAGTTGTTGAAGTTACTGATTCTAAAGGTAGAAAGAGAAATGTATCTCTTGGACAATATCGTAGCGAAAGAGCTGCAAAAGCTAATGCTCCTGCAAAGACTGCTCAAGAAAGAATGAGTCGTGCTCTTGCCCCAAAGTTTAGAGAAAGTGAAGTTAGTTATAATCCTTTTACTAATAAATATTCTTATGATGAAAGCCAAGAAGGACTTATTACTGGAATTGCTCCAAGTGCTGGATTTAGAAAAGGAATTTCTGCCGCAAGAAGGGCTGGAAAAACACTTCGTGATGTACGTGCTGCAAGAACTGCTAAAGCTGCTACACAAGCAGGCAATCGTGCAGCAAGTACAACTTCTACAACAAGAACAGCAACTACAGCAAGAACAGTCGGCAATACTAAACCTTTAACTCCTAAAGAACATGCTACTGCTATTATAAAAGGGATGAGTTCTGGAAGAAATAATTATTCTGGTATTAATCCTAAGCATCTTACTCCAAAAGGTATGCAACCTAAATTGAATCCTGTTGCAACTACTGGTAATAGAGCTACAATTGATAGAGCTGTTGAGGCTGGACGTTCTCAAGCAAGACATGCTCAGCAAGCTACTACAATGAGAGCTAATAGAGCTGCTTTTGATAAATCTGTTGAAGGTGCTGCAAGTTCTGTTGGTAAAGCTATGCGACGAGCAAATCAAGCAAGAAAAGCTGGTAAAGTTATAAAATATGGTACTGTTCCTGCTACCGCTCTTGGCGTTGGTTCATACTTTGTATTTAAAGGTTCAAATGATGATAATACTGCTCAACCTTTATCTAATACTGCAAAGAAAAATATTTCTAATAATAATGTTAATACTGATAAATCTGTTGATAATCAGACTCTTAAAACTCCAAAGAATGATATTGGAACAAATGCAGGTAATAGAAAAACATCTAAAAGAGGTATTAATAAAGGCACAGTACCTGCTGCATTTAGAGACAGCAGACTTATGACAGAACCTCTTGCTCGAATTAATCTGTTAGATATTACTAAAGATAAGAAAACTTATGATACTTTACATAAAGATTTAGCTGCTGATTATGCTAAAAATAAAATAGCAGAACAAATTACTAAATTAAAAGATGATGCAACTAAATCTGGAGCTTCTACTCGTAAACAAGCTCAAACTAAATTTAGTACAAATGATTGGATAGGTCTTGGTTCAAATGCTATTGGTTCATTAGCTTCTGCATTTATTAATAATAGAATGCTTAAAAATCTTAAATATCCAGAAGCTCCTGTTCAAATGACTGCTGCAAAACTTAAAACTAATTATAATATAAATCCTCAACTTGATGCTATTAGAGAACAAAATTATAATTTTGATGCTTCTGTTGATGCTAATACTGGAAGTTCTCAAGTTGCTCTCGCAAGAAAACAAAGAAATAGATTAAATAGACTTGCTGCTATTAATGAGCTATATGCTCAAAAAGAAAATTATCAAAATGAAATGATTAATAGAGATAGACTTAATCAACAAGGAGTTGCTAATCAAAATATTCAAGCTTATAATGCTTGGCAACAAGGCAAAACTGCTTTTGAAAATAGTGTTGCCGAGAAACGTTCTGAAAACTATATTGCTGGATTACAAAATCTTAATTCTGGTGTTCAAGATATGTTAAGTAGACAAGAACAAAGAGGACATGATACTCGTACTATTAAGGCAATGCTTGCTGCAAATCCTAATGTTAAACCTGAATTATTTGATTATTATGGTTTGAATTTATATCGTTTTGGAGGACGTAAACGTAATAAATAAATTAAGATGAATACATTTCAATATCAATCATCGCACTATTTTGCAATGGGTCATGGCAATGGGCAACAAACTGCGCTCCTAACAATCCGCGAAATAATCAATGCATATACATGCAATAAAAGTCCGAGAGCTGTCAAAACAACCTTATGAGAATCCTTTTAATAAATCCACCACGTGACAACAGTATATCCTCGGAAGTGCCAACTACGGTAAATGCGGAAACCAACACTATTCCGCCTTTAGGCTTGCTTTATATAGAAGCCCATCTCCATAAGTATACTCAGGTAGAAACACGCCTTATCGATTGTTTGGCCGATCATCTTCACCTTGAGCAATTGCGCAAACTTATAATTGACTATAAACCACAAATAGTAGGCCTAACCGGTCATACTCATGATCTAATTGACATGATTCAAGTATCTGAGTCGGTAAAAAAAGATTTGGGTAAAACGGTAAAGGTTTGGTGGGGCGGCCCGCATGTTTCTGATTTTCCCCAACAGTGCATGAAATACCAATGTTTGGATGGTTACATTCCCTTTGAAGGAGAAGAAGCTTTTACAGAAGTTGTGCAAGCCCACTTAGCCTCCTGGAGCGACAGCCACGGTTACGATTGTCAAACTTTAGGAAATAGCTTGCGCAACATTGCAGGCTTATTTTTTAAAGACAACCAAGGGAATATCGTGCAAACATGTTCACGACCACCCATAGACGATTTGGATAAATTACCTTTTCCTCGACGCGAGATACTAGACTACCGCAAGTATAGCTACGTTTTGGGTAGTGAAGCTATAGCAACTTCTCTCTTAACCAGCCGTGGCTGTCCTTACAAATGTTCTTTTTGCAACACTCCCGGACGTACTACCTGGCGTTGGCGAAGTGCCAAGTCAGTAGTAGATGAAATGGAAGTTTGCGCCAATTTAGGTGTACATGAAATATAACCGTAAAAGCTATGCGTTTGGCAGGTTGTACCAGAGTGCATATAGGAGTTGAGTCTGGTACAGATGCTGGTATGAAGGCTTTAAATAAAAATCTGACTACAGATAAGGTGCGTCAGGCCTTCAAAATGCTTACTGATGAAGGTTTAACTACGGTATGCTACTTTATGATCGGCTGTCCTCATGACAGTTCTATAGATGAAATAAATCGTACTGTAGATTTTGCCATTTCTCTCGATCCTGATTACGCTCTATTTGGAATTTTAACTCCTTATCCTAACACTTTGATTTATGATCAAGGTGTAGCTAGAGGCATTCTCGATCCGCGACATTGGGAGAATTTTTTGGCCAATCCATATCCTGATTTTAAGCCTCAAGTATGGACAGAATTTTTTACAGCCTCAGAGCTCAGCTCTCTATGCGATAAAGCTTTCAAACGCTTTTATTTGCGCCCTAAGCAAATGTTCCGCAAGTTGCTAGAGCTTAAAAATTTTAATGATATAGCCCGCAAATTAAAAGCTGGCTGGGAGATCCTGAAATTGTGAAAAACCCTTGGTCGCTTGTTAAAGCTTTTTGGAACGGCAACACACCTATATATGTTCATTTTGGCTTGACCCACCGCTGCAACCTCACTTGTGCCATGTGTGGATTATGGAAAAAAGGGCGTCAAGACGAAGAACTTACAATTGCGCAAATAGAATCCACAGCCGATAAT
>OQVQ01000093.1_pt1 | contig 41802 bp, 48 predicted proteins | sample 1691491 | NCBI WGS metagenome assembly OQVQ01 (sample SAMN03418252, study PRJEB22391) | human gut metagenome | biome: human-gut; feature: organic feature; material: feces | host: Homo sapiens | place: Tanzania | collected 2013-01
GATATGTTTTCACATACAGTCAAAATCGCTCTTTACAGTCATGCTCAATAAAGCATCAAACTCCGCAACCCCTTTGATTTCAAGGGCTTTCAGCCGATCCCTATTTCTCCCTCGATAGTAAAACTACGGTCTCGACGTGCAACGACCAGTGCATAGCGGTGTCTGATCGTCTACTACGGTTTATACAACAGGCGTAAAAGAACATATTATCGTTTTGTTTTCAAAGTTCGTCTTTCCATATTGCAATTAATTTGAAAGCAAATCAAGAATGTAAGGAAGTATTAGAGACACAAAAAAGCCGGAACTAAGTCCGGCAACCATAATCTAACCTTGAACCTCAACCTCCACCCCGGATTTGAACTCCACGGTGAAGTGATCATCATGGACGGTGATACGCTCAATCAGCCGTCTGACCAGTGCCTCATCATATTCGACAATCTGGGTTTCCTGCTCATCAAGAAAGGCTTTAAGGTCTGAAATCTTCTGACGGGTTCCGTCTTTTTCGGCATCATCAAGTTGCAACTGATATTTTCTTTCATGAAGTTCGGTGATCTCCTGACCGAGTTTATCGCAGTCCTGTCGCTGTTTTATTCTCTTGAGAAGATCCTTCTGCAATGCGGCAATCCTGGAATCAACCTCGGCTACCGCATCCGCATTGGTGGAACTGAGTGCTTTCTCAATGTTGGCTTTAAGCTGAGACAGATAACTGTCCTGCTTGGCAAAGACCTCATTGATTGCCTTAACTGCGACTGACTGAAGTTCAGATTCCTTTACGGTTCGGGAGTGGCATTCAACCTCCGAGTATTTCTGCTTGAGCCGTGAGAGGCAACGCCACACTATGCTCTTTCTGCCATGAATATTCCAGTGAGTTCTCTGGTAAAAACCTCCGCAATGGCAGCAGGCAACAAGATTTGAAAGAGCAAACTTACCGCTGTACTGTCTGCGTTTTCCCGTTGTGGTTTTAAGCCTTGACCGTTTCTGCATTTCCTCCTGAACCCGCATAAAGAGTTCCTTCGGAATGATGGCTTCATGGTTATTTTCCACATAGTATTGCGGAACGATACCGCGATTTGCCACCCGCTTTTTAGTCAGAAAGTCTGTGGTTACAGTCTTCTGAAGAAGTGCATCACCCATGTACTTTTCATTTGTCAGGATAAGTTTAATGGAGGAATTCAGCCAGCGAGAACTTCCCGCAGCAGTCCTGATGCCGTCAGCCTCGAGTCCCTTGCCGATACTGTAGAAACTCTGCCCTTCCAGATATTCACGGTAGATGCGTTTTATCACTTCGGCTTCTTCCTTGTTGATGATGAGGTTCCCCTCCTCATCCTTGTCATAGCCGAGAAAACGGGTATGGTTAACCAGCACCTTGCCCTGTTGGTAACGGTACTGCAGACCAAGGCGGACGTTCTGTGAAAGACTTTCACTTTCCTGCTGAGCCAGTGATGCCATGATGGTGAGCATAACCTCGCCTTTGGCATCGAGCGTGTTAATTCCTTCCTTCTCAAAATATACGGCGATGTTCTTATCCTTGAGCTTTCTGATGTAGTTAAGGCAGTCAAGTGTATTACGGGCAAATCGGCTGATTGACTTGGTTATCACCATATCAACCCTGCCCTTCATGCAGTCATCTATAAGCCGGTTAAATTCTTCTCGCTTTTTGGTATTTGTACCGGAAATGCCGTCATCAGCATAGATTCCGGCACATTCCCATGCCGGATTCTTCATGATGTATTCGGTGTAATGTTCCACCTGTGCCTCATAGCTTGTTGCCTGCTCATCGGTATCGGTAGACACTCGGCAGTATGCAGCCACTCTGATCTTTGGTATTTCGTCCTGAACCACCCTGCTGCCGATTCGTCTCCTGGCAGGGATCATCGTAATTGTCCCCATGTTTACTCCTCGCTTTCAATTAAACTGTAAATGTATTCCGCTTGTCTGAACGGATCTCTGAACTGCTTTAAACCCTGTCTGAAGGAAAAGTGCTGAGGTGCAGTTCCCGGTGCTTTTTCTTTGCTCTGCCCTTCCTTCTTTCCGAGAACAGAGCATCTGCGTAATCGTTCCTTTTCAGCCGCGTCAAAGGTGGTGCGATCAATGATCTCAGGGTAAAAATCATCACCTGTGTAGCGGGCATTTCTCATAAGCATTTTGACTGATGAGGAATGCAGATCTAACCCCACAGCCTTTGCCGCATCGATGTAACTCAGTCCGGAAAGATATCCTTTGTAAAGCAATCTGACTTTACCGGCATCCTTCTCATGAATTACCGCCCTACCGTCCACAATCCTGTATCCGAAAAAAGTATTATTCAGTCTCATTCAATTGTCTCCTTAACCTTCATTCCGCATTTCAGATGAAGTTCCAGTTCCGTTCTGGAACTCACAACCGCATGATCTACAAACCTTTCAAAAAGCCCGGCATCAAAGTCGGAGAGCATTTCGCTCTTGCCCGTGAATCTGATGAGGTCTCTCAAGGACTCGGTCTTAGTCAGCTCACCGTTGATTTCAGATTTCAGCTGATCCCGTTCTGCTGTGAGTTTCTCAGTCTCAACCATGATTTCATTACTCTCCCGGGTAAAGGTGGCGGGATCAAGATAACCTTTGGTCATAATGGAAGTAAGGTTACGTCTGCGTTCCTGCATTTCATTCAGGGTTCTTTCCACCACGTCAATTCTGCTGAGTCGTGACTTGTGAGATTGGGTGGTGAGCTTATCAAGAAGTGCCTGCAGCACCTCCTTTCTGCCGAAAATCAGTTTATTCATCATGGTGGTAAAGACGGTCTCAGGAGCGGATTCACGCACATACTTCATTGAGCAGCGGCTCCCGTCCTTATGGTGGACTGAGCATACCCATGCCGGATATTTGAGTCTTCCGGTAATGTTGATCCTGCGTTTAAAGGACGCTCCGCATTCACCGCAGATCAGCTTTCCACTGAATGCATAGCGGTTCTTGTATTTTGAATTGCCTTCAGACCGGTTTTTCTCCTGCTGTTCATGACTGATCACATTGCCAACAGCCTCGAAAACCTCTCTGCTGACAATGGCGTCATGGTGGTTTTCCTCATAGAACTGGTCTACTTCCCCATGGTTCAGATGCCTTCTGAGACGGAAGTCTGTATAGGTTTTCTGATAAAGGCAGTCTCCCTTGTACCTCTCGTTACGCAGAATCCAGAGCACAGAGGCGGCAGTCCATGTGCCTTTTCTCTTGGCTGGAACCTTCTTCTCATTCAGCGTGGCAGCAATCTGACGTGCGCTCTTCCCCGTCAGTGCTTCATTGAAAATAAATCGCACCCATTCAGCCTCATCATCTTTAATGACAAGTTCCCCGTCAGCGAGAATGTAGCCGTATGGCGCATAGCTGAACTTGAATGAGCCGTTCTCAAAGCGGTGCCGTACTCCCCACTTGCTGTTCTCGGAAATAGAAACTGACTCGCTTTCTGCCAGACTGCTCATTACTGAAAGAAACAGTTCTGTTTCCATAGAACCGGTATTGAGATTCTCCTTCTCGAAGTAAACCGGGATGTGAAGTTCCTGAAGTCTGCGTACCAGCTCAAGACAGTCTGTGGTGTTACGGGCAAATCGGCTCAGAGACTTGGTGACAATGAAGTCTATTTTCCCGTTCTCGCAGTCCGTCATCATCTGCAGAAGTGCCGGACGCTTTTCTTTCTTGGTTCCCGAAATCCCCTCATCGTAATACAGCCCGGCAAACTCCCATTCAGGATTGGACGTGATGTATTCTTCATAATGAGCCTTCTGAGTCTCAAGACTGACAAGCTGTTCATCACTTGCAGTTGATACTCTGCAGTAAGCAGCAACCCGGAGTCTCTTCTTTGGCTGATGCGCATTGGCAGGCTCGATTTTGATAACTTTCTTCATAAGCCGTCACCTTAAATGATTGATGACAGGAAGGTCGGAAAAGTCCGTCTGTTTTCCTGCATGATTAACTGAAACTCATCACGGCTGATGAGTCCATGGGTAAGAAGTTTCCGAGTGAAAAGCTCCGCTCTCAGAAAGCTGAATTCCTGCATAAGATCATCACTAGCGTGGTTACGCTCGAAGTGCAGTTCCGGATAACTGCTGATTTGTTTTATGTGCATATTTACTCCTTAAGTGATCAGTGTTTGCTTCTCGCAATCCGTTTTGTCGGTAACATATTTGCTCTGTGTTGAAACACTAGCAACTCAATAATCAAAGGATTTGCGAGATAAATGTCGGGAAAGTGATCATGTTCTCTATCATGATCAGACGGTACTCATCAGGCGTTATAAGTCCATGATTGAGCATGCTTTTCGTGAAATGTTCAGCCCGCAGAAAATTGAATTCATGCTGCAGCTGCTCATGGGTGATTTGGCTGAGTGCGGTTAGCTGGGTACTTGCGGATGTAACTTCGGTTACTTGCATGGCGAATTCTCCTGTAAAACAATTGCTCCTACCTACTAATGCCCAGAAGTAGGTACTTTTTACAAAAAAAAGTTTTTCCTGTAGCAAGAAACAGAGATGTTCTACAAAGGGGTGGAATGCTTGAGATTAGACATCAGAGGCTGATTTGAGCGGATTTTTTTCGGGAATGCGGGTGAGCGGCTGTTTGGTGAACAGGGGGGGGGGGAAGATGACATTGAATGTGATATAAGTCTAAAAATATGGGTATTTTATAATCTGATCACAGATATGAGATCAAAGCAAGACGAAAACTGGTCAAAAAAAAAACAATGGTAAACTGGAAGAAAGGCAGACTAGTTTTACTTGTCTTGCCGTATTCGTGAATGTTATTGATAAAAGTAAGTTGAGGGTATACGTATGGGATTATTTGGCATGCTCGGTAAGGCTTATAGCAAATTGAATGAATTTGCAGAGGAACTCGATGAGGACAGAAAACGGGAACTATCTCCAGCGAGTACTAGTACCTTAGAATCGATGTATATGAATTTGGAAACCTCACGCAATGATCAACAGTTGATCTTAGAAATTTTGCGAGAAAGATATTCTAGCTTAAGTGATAGTGAACTTGACAGCAAGTTATATCGTGCTGAATCACTCCCACCGAGACAATGCCCTCCTGTTGGATTAATCAAGGACATTATTGTCGAAAGGAAAGTGATGGGAGAATATAGAGGATGCTATTTGAAACAAGCAGAAGAGTGGGAACGTAATTACAGACGTAATAATGCTGAACTTCTTAGAGAGCGTACACGTCGTTAATAATTGAGGGAAGAGAGGGCTCAAGCCACAGCCTCTCTTTTTATCGGTTTTCTCCTGTGCAAATTCCCTTATTTCCCAAGTCGGCTATTCACCTCTTGAGCCAAATCGCCCAACTTCCCGAATAGCCAATTTCCGGGACAGGATTTTCGAGCAAACCAGCGGTGAACCGTCAGAAGCATCTCAGTCTATTATTTCTTTATTGAGAACTCTCATTTGACGATATTTCAGCTTCGATTTCCTCAATGGTAGGCAGACTTCCTTTGAATTTTTCTGGAATAAAGGTGGTTATGTCGTATTGGGAAATTCCCATAGGCTGACTGCTGGCTTCAAGCGCATAACGAGCCTTGACGTTATCTTTTGATTTGCAGATTAACAGCCCCAGCGTAGGTCCATCATTTTCACTCTTCAGCTGATGGTTAACGGCAACCATATAAGTTCCGAGTTGCCCCATATCACCGGAATCAAATTCCTTCACCTTGATTTCAACGACCACATAGCAATGAAGTTTGATATTGTAGAACAACATGTCAATGAAGTTGTTTGTGTTTCCAATTTCAAGCTTATACTCACGCCCAACAAAGGCAAAGCCGTTACCAAGCTCAAGAAGAAATCTGGTAATGTTATCCATAAGAGCATCTTTCAGTTCTTTTTCGTCATAGCTCTCCCGGAGGGTAAGAAAATCGAAGGTGTACGGGTCTCTGGTAATAGCCTGAGCAAGATCGCTTTGAGGAGCAGGAAGAGTAAGATCAAAATTGCTTACTGCTTTGCCCTGTCTTTCATAGAGGTCTGTATCCAGAAAGTTCATCAGTACAGCTCTAGACCATTTGTTTTCAAGAGTTTTTCGTATGTAAAATAAGGCTTTATCACGGTTTCCATTGACCTTATTCATGATTTGAACAATATGCCCCCACGGGATCAAAAAGATTTCATCACATGAAACGCAGTCGTTTTGGTGATTAAAATCTAATTTTGCAACAACTTGTTGCAAAATTGGAAAAAGGCAGTAGAACTGATGCATGTACCGAAGATTTCGGGCGGAAAAAGACTTTACATCAGGCAGTTCTTTTCTCAGATCTTTGCCAACCTGTTCGTAAAAATTGCTTCCCCAGTGATAGAGGTTCTTTTTTTCATCCATATCATGCCCGAGAGTCCAATAGAAACGGAGCATTTCGCTGTTAACTGTTATGGAAGCTTTTATTTGACTTTGCCTGAATCTTAATGAAATATTAGAGATCCATTCTCTATACGTATTGTCGCTATTAATTAAATTCCCCATATTGTTTACCTCTTTCATCACTCACGGATAAATCATACAATCTAATTTGCAATTGAGCAATTTCCGTGAGCGCTTTATTAACAAATAAAAAATTACACTCCAAGTCGGCTATTCACCTCTTGAGCCAAATCGCCCAACTTCCCGAATAGCCAGTTACCGGGGCAGCTTTTCTTTGCAAACCAGCGGTGAACCGTCAGCAGCATCTCATCCGGCTTCACCTCATAGTTCAATGCCTTATCCCGATCAGCAATCCACAAAAGTTTCTTCTTGCCATTCCTTCTGCAGATATCAACGTACAGATTAACCAATGCGGCATACACCTTATCATTCATGGTGTAAGGCTCAGTCAGATCTGATGCGCATTCTATGGTTACTGCTCGCTGGTCGTTATCCCGTGATGATGAGCACCAGGAGCGGTTCTGCTCATCAACGCAGAGCCCGATTCTGCCGTCAAAGCCGACGGCATAGTTGCAGCTGGCTTTTCTGTTTTTATCAGCAAAACCCCCACAAATCTTCTCAACCGAAAACTGACCAACCACACAGTGAGGGGTGATGCGGTCGATTTCGTGAGTTCTTTTCCCAGAATGGTTTGGGCTTAGCTGAGTGTATTTAACTAGTGAACTATTGGTCATTTTTCTTCTCCTTAGGTTCGGTTCTTTCATGAATCTGTTCTAAAATTTCCTTTAATTTGGCAGGTACAGGAAGGCCTAGATGAGCAGCATTTTCAAAGAGCGAGATGCCTTCGTTGGAGAGGTAAAAGAAAATCACCATGGTTCTTAATACACCTGCTTGCCCCATCACATTGGTGTCTATGATGTTGGCAACACCAACCATAATAAAAATAAGGATCTTCCGAAAAAGGCCCTTAAATCCAGTTTTTGAAGATAACTTTTTGTCGATAATCGCGCACATAATTCCCGTGAGATAATCGACAAACACAAAAATAATCAGAGCATACAAAAGACCGTCATATCCTCCCATAAAATAACCTAACCAGCCTCCTAAAGCAGAAAACACTAATTGTGTAATAGTCCAAAATTCCTTCATATTTTTCTCCCATAAAAAAAGCGACCTAACAGTCGCTCATAAAATTTGATGATAACCATCGTCTGCATTGGCGTGTTGCTTTTCTGTATCTGTCATAATAAAAATCAGCATTTCCCATATAGGCGGAATTCCATGGTTTTAGCGAACCGTAGAAATGCACCATCACGGGTGCCAATGATGAATAAAGTCTGTCGGTAAACATCAAGTTATAGCAAGGCTTGAGCAAAACCAAATGCTCGTGCAAAAAGTAATTCAAGAAATCCTGCTCCGGGCAGTTAAAGCGTTCGGGGGTTTCTTTCATGGCTTTCAAGTAAGTTTTGTATAAGGAGAACTTCTTTAAAACTTCACAGCCATAAATGACAAATCCGGTATTGAAATATCTGCCACTTGGTATCCATTCATTCAGTCCGAAGTTGTTTATCCATCTGTCACGGTTTTCTTTTTCATCCACGCCATAAATATGGTTTGCGTCGGCACCTACTAGGGCATTTTTGATTGAATTGCAGAACAGAGTGTCCAAATCAAAATTGATGATTAAGTCGTATTTTTCCTTCAATTCATCAAGGCAGATAAGTCTTTGCGAGATTGCAGGCATTGCGCTATTAGGTATTAACAGATATTTGCCACCTGCTTTGTCAAAAATCTCCTCCTTTGGAAAAGCAACCTCTTTGATGGTTACAAGATATCCATCAAGTGCTTGACGCAGCCTTGAGTAATTTGCTCCTTTTTCTGCATAACATAGGACTTCGATTCCGCTGTTCCATTGGCAGAAACTCCTTAATGCCACAATTGCGGGATCTATATAGCTTTCGTCTAAAACGCAAAAAGCGATTATTTTCATTCTTGTCTCCTATAAATCATCAACAAATACGCGCTCGTCATAATTCACCAATTCCAAAGAGCATGATTTGTTGTTGGGTTTGACGTCGGTAACCCAGCATTTGATAAGTTCGCCTATGGCAAAGAAAGGATATTCAAGAGAACTTCCGTATTCTTCATTCCAGGGGAAAGGCAAATTCTGGGATAACTGCAAATGACGGCTGTCGATTCTGGTGTATTCTGTTTGGCACATCGAACCGTCAAGCTTTCTGATGTAAATTATTCCGTAGTCTTTGGCTGCGGGAATTTCTCTGTCCACCTCTATAACATCATTTTCGACACCTAAAATTCTGCCTGTGATGTTGCTAAGATTATGGTCGAGCACCAAACCCACGATGTCGTTGAACTGACAATTCAGACCGTCGAGTTCTGTTTTAATCTCATACTTGGTATTGGTGTAAATCAGATATCTGAGTCGCCTTAATCCCATAGCAACAGCCACCCTTTCTTGAACCACACCGAAGGCATTTAAGGTTTCTTGGTTATTACTAGTAGGATAGAGGGTAACAACAGCATTGGCGAGATCATCAAGGTGAACGTAACGTGTTGCTGTTTTGTAGGTTGCGGGATCTATGTATTCAACCACAATCTCATCGACGGAATCATCGCGTCTTAACGTAATGGTTGCTTTGGGCGATGAGGTTAAATTCTGTGGTGTAAATATTTGAGTTAAAGGCTCGTTGTTTTCAAGTTTGTGGAGTCTGCAAAAACTGAGTTTGTTTTCGTGAACGGTTAAACTTGAAAAACCGGCCTTCAGAACATCCTTTAAAGCCTCCAGCAGAGTATTGTCATCATCAAGCGTTCCGTCTAAATACAAACCTTTGGCTTTCCAATAAGCATCAAATTGCTTGAGGGAAGTGGTGTTTATGATCCCCTTGTATTTTGAGTTGTCGCAGATGTATTTAACCACTGGTGCGAGATCACGCGTTGCCACCATCTTATTGCTATCATTTAAATCAGCATTTTTACAATCAAGGGTTGGCAGTTTTCGCGTCCACAAAGTCCATATTTGATTTTCAGATAACTCAGACAAAGTTTCAGTGCCTTTGAATCTACAAATAATCACGGTCATGTCGTCATATTTGTTTTGAGTGGTTATGCAGCTTTTAAGACCGACCCATTTGCATTCTCGAAGGACTCGGGTGGAATCTTCATCGGGTGTTAGATTTTTGCAACGAAATTCATAATTTCCAGAAACAGGAACGTCTATAGGGATGGTGTAAGCCAGTTCGTCGTTAGTGTTGTTGGTCCAGGTTTGCGTGATTGTCTGCCAAGCGTCATTCGAATCAACTAAGCGGTAGTCAATTTGGATGGATATGGTGCGTTCATCAAAATCACCATCATCAGTTAAATAGCCTAGACCTTGAGGAAATGAAAAATCTAATTCAAATTTATTAGAAACAGCACCAACAGGGCAAGCTCTGAAGGGACCAATAAAATTGCCAGCACTGTCGCTGGAGTTTTCATCCAATGTAAAAGTGATGTCTGTGCTAGTTACGCCTTGACTCCAAAACTCAAAATCTTTAATCGCTACATAATCATCAGAAGATCTCTTGCAGTATGTAATACCGTCAGCGCTGCTTTCCAAAAGATACAAACCATCATCAGAGTCGTATGGGTAGTCTGCAGGAATTGGCTGATAGCAAGAAAGTTCGTCACTTTGAGATTGCGCTACAAGTTTGCCCCTCGGAGTAGGATAGTCAGGATATTTTGGAATATCTGCCTCAGTCAAACTTAAAGTTACCGCTATGCAACGCTCTTTGTTTTCGTTAGTGTATTGTTCCAACGCTAAAATTTCCGCATCAAAATTTGATGTATTGGTGGCACTCGCTGTTTCGGTTGACGGCCCCTGCGAACCCATCGCAGAGGAGATGTATTTTGTGGTGGATGTCCTGTTGAGGGTTATTCTCAGCAAGTCGCCAGCAGCAACAATGCTTTCAATTCCATCAACGCTCTCAGTCTTTCTTGCTCTTAAGTAATTTAAATTACTAATATTATCGCTTAATTTTAAGTATAGAACACACAGACCTTGCTCAGTTATGACACCCAAAACTTTATCTGATCCTAGTGAAACCAACCTTATGCCTGGCATTCCACTTATATGAAAATAAGAGCCTGCCTTCCATGGTAAGTTATAACTTGTTTTAACACTTCTGTATGATGGACCCGATGATCCTGAAGCATAGATTGTTTGAGTGTATTTATGAGCAATAAAGGATTGCGAGCCAAAGGATACCGACAATGTTGCTGTTCCGCTTTTAGCTTCCTCAACCGCACCTTTTAAGGTTTTACCTTGACGGGTTACCTCAATTGATGAGTACCAACCATACCAACAACCATCTTCAATTGAATTTTCTTTGGTGATGACTGTGCCTGGCTCATATATTTTTACTTGCACAGAGCCGTTGTTTAGTTCAGACAGCGGAGTGTTGGCAATGTATATATCATCATGCTTTTTTGAGTAGGAGTAAAAACCTCGTCCCTGGCATAACACCAAATCTATAAAATAATTGTTGTTGCGGTAAAAAGAGTGGGCGTCGCATAGATAATCGGGAAATTTTTTAAAATAACCAAAATTTTCTGGTATAACCGCCTGAAGTTTTACTTTGTTGCCCTGAGCATTTACGTCGTAAATTGTGCTACCTGTCTTGGTGTTACCCGTATTTGAACTGCTCAGCTTGTTCATCATAATAAGAGAAAAAGCAGTAGACGCCACGGCTATGACCGCAGCAATGATTGCAGCAATAGCAGCACCTGATAGTGAAGCGCCAGGCTCAATGACGAACATCAGCTCTTTGGTATGGGTTAAATCAAAGTTCCCCCAATCTTGATGCTCAATCTTGTGTAAATCTGCATAGGCAGAAACATAATTATTAAACTCTGTTTTGTAGGCAGAGCACTGTTTGATGAGCAGCGTTTCGATAGTCAAACCTTGAGAGTTTACGCTTAAACTTTCTAGGGGTTTAGTTAAGTTTTCTCGTGAAAATACAGCAATTTGCATCGGTAATACCTCACACAAATATTGTCAGAATGGGATAAAAAATTAGAAATCGGCTCATAGCGGCAATTTCTGTTTTGGGTGGTATGAAGGATTTTGTTTTGGTAACAAATCCCTACGTGAAAGAGCCGGTTTTTTCTGAAAAATGCGATTACGTCAAAGTCTTGCAGCTCATCCACTTCAAAAAATAAATGCTCAGCAATACAACTTTTCGCCGCTTTATGCATAGTGCATTGTTCAAAATCAACGAACTCAGGCAATGTCGCCCCAATAGATTTATACACATCACGCACCAACCCCCAGCAATCAAGATTAGGAAAGCTGCGGCCACCTCGAACGTGCCGGCTCAAAAGATAACGGTTGAGATTAACTTGCCACATATTTAAGTCCTGGAGCATTGTTTGCGGTGTATCTAAGTTTTGGAAATTCAGTGTTCAGCATGTCCGCAAATGATGCAGTAAACACCGCTTCTTTGTTGTCTAACTGAACGCCCGTCATAGTAAGAGTCAGGCTGTAGAGCAAATCTAGCGAATCGGGGTGAAACTGCTCTAGCGTTATATAGGTAGACTTCGGTATAACGCCTTCCTGCAATTGCCTGATATAGCCATAAACCTCACCCGAAACATTGCATACGCCGAAAGACAAATCCGTAAACCCCGAGTCCGAACGTTCAGGAAGTGAAATGGTGAACCCTGAGGCTAGGTATTCCTCTCCGCCGAGGATCATATTTTCATTTGCCAAAACATAACGCAGGGTGCCGATTTCGGAGTTGGTTATGCGCAAACAATAAAGCGGGAGATTACCCCCGCTTGCGTAAATTTCATTTAAGGTAAGTATTGCCATTTAATCCGCCCTAGTCACCCAACACAGAGCGCCTTCGGTGATAACGGCATACTTCTTATCTCCAACCTCGACGATGTCGCCAGAGTTTGCTCCAACTAAAGAGGGAGACCACAATAAGTAGATCTCCCCCTTACAATTAGCATTCCACCCCGGTATTCGCATTCGCCTGATGTATGCCTGTCCAGGATCCAGTCTTGGCAAGTTATAAGCCGAACATAAAACGGAAACGAAATAACTGTTCGTTGAACCAGGCTCTATTCCCCCTTGCGATTCTTCATAGGCTCTGTTGACGGCATCATAAAGCTTCATTGAATTGACACGCTTGTAATTACCATCAACACATCCGGTTGAACCACCGAGCGTGTGCCATATAGCAAAGAACTGCCCGTTCATGCAGTAGTAGTAATAATTGTTGTCCGCACAGAACCATTGTCTTATGTCGTATTGAGCGTTGCAGATTACTTGCTCAGCCTCGGACGGAGAATTGGTGTAATAAGACAAACCGATGTACTTGGCCATGTTGTTTGACAAGTTTTCTGAAAAACTCCAGACCAGTATGCATGGTCTTTGATAATATTTGTTTGAGCTGATCCTTCCCCAGGTCCATATTGCCCCACCAAGTCCTTTTTTGCCATTTCCTTCATCGGTGGTGTATATGACCAAATCGGTGCCGTCGCTTTGATCTGTTCCGTTTATGAAAGAATAGCCTCTGCTGTATGTTGTATCCCAATACAAAACGCTTATGCTGATTGCGTTGTCCACGATTCGGTAAGGCAATGTGTATGAATACCAATTTACATAGTCGGCACTAAAATTAAACGAGCGCGACGCTTTACCTACTGCGTAGAACGGAAGTTGTTTGCTTAAACCTAAATCTTGCCAGGCATCTACATACTTCTGTTCCATATGCGGTGTCATGTTCATTGCAACCACCAGTTCTCCCTGAAAGAAATTTATAGAGAGACACACGTTGTTTTTGTCTGTGCCGATAAAAATGACGTCGGATTCATAATAGCGATTCGCAAAACAGTCAGCGTTCAGTGCATCGGGTCTGTTGTTGTATAAAGGGGCATCTTCCATTCTCGAACTGCCATAGGTAATGGTGTCCAGAACCGAAAGACCAGGATTTTGTGACAAGATCAACGATGCAACCTGCTGCAACAAGGAATTTAAAGGTGTGTTTATGGCATCTGTTTCAGCATTATATGCTGCGCTGTAAGTGACTTTTTTCTTTAGCGCCATGGCTATGCCTCCTCATATTCAGTATTTATTTCGATAGTTTTAAATGATGACTGAACAGAAGTTTCGTCATCTTCTTCGATTGCGGACAGTGTGCCTGCAGCGTTTTTGTCCTCAACAGGAAATATGGCAGATACGGAGATTTTTTCTGTATCGGTATCTTCTTCCATTGAGGAAGATCTTCCGGAAATGTTGGCATTTTCAAACAGCATTACCTTGCCGTATGCATCGTCTGCATTTCCTTTAGAGCCATAGTGCTCGCTCCAAGAACCGTCATCAACCACAGTATTGGATACATCCAAGTTGCAGGAAATCTTATACATGGCTGTTTCGTCATTCCTGAAAAGCAGACTTTGGGTGAACTGTCCTTTTTGTATTCTGCAATATTGATAGGCAACTTCGTTTTTCTCGCAAGAAAGCAAAGGGCAGACGAACCAGTCTGCCCCCGAGCGTATGTTGCCTTTGTACCAGGCCAAAAACTCCGAAAACTCCTCCGAGTTAAAGAGCCAGGTAACCGATACGCTGTCTGGTGCTCCCTGGTTGATTAACCTTTGACGCACATATCCGTCACTCATTTGTGTGCGCAGCATATTGGGTTCATATTTTCTTGCATACCCGTTCTGCTGGGGTTTAGGTAAACTAATGGGAAAGAAAAACATAAAATTTTATGCTCCTACTCTTTTAAGATTGAATGTATTTTGGATTGCAGCACTCATATCGCCGCCACGTCTGATGTCCGATACAAAAATATTTATGATTCTTGATTCATCGTCCTCAGAGGTTTCCACGGTGCCGGCTTTATCTTGGCTCTCATAAAGGTTGATCACGACGTTCGCATAACTAGGCGAGGTGCTCTCTTGAGCAGTTAAAGCAGAACGCGCCAAATCAGCAGTTTTGCGTCTTGATGTAACAGATGCAGGTCCCTCAATCAGCTCAGGGCCATATTCGCCCACGATGCCGAGTTCTCCCGGTTTGATAAAACCTCCCTTGTCATGCATAGACACAGATGTGAGTTGGGAGATGGCGGCAGTAGTGGTGGCAACAGCAGATGCGTAGTTGGCAAGTTTCTGTGGCCATGTAACAGCAGTGGGATCGTTTAATGCACCAATCCAAGCCTTAACAGCGTCCATCGTTGCGCTTGCTATGGCAAAACTTTTCTGAACCGCAAACAAAGCTTTATAGGAGCCTGAAGATTCGTCCATGCTGTCGGTCAAATCGTAAAAGGCATCGGAGATTGAAATAGTGGCATCAGCCATTTTCTCGTAAGGCTCCATCATCTTTTTCAAATCCTCAGACTGCTTTTTCTGTTTGGTAGCAGTTGAGTCGGTGGTGTATTTCTCCATCAGTGCGGTATGTGCTTGCAGGTAATTTTCTTCAGAAATCAGCTTGTCATTGTGGTACTGCTCCAGCAGCTCAAGTTTCCTGCCGTAGTTTTCCTGAAGACGCACAATTTCCTCATCCTCCGGATTGAGAGAGTTGATGAAGTCTGTGGCGGATTTTTCGATTTCAGCACGCTGGCGCTGGTAGTCCTGCTGGAGAATAAGCAGTGCATTATTCTTCTCGGTTTCGGATATTTGAGCATTTTCGGCAATGACGGCATTAAACTCAGAGAGCTTTTTGGCATGCTCCCATTCAAGCTGTTCAAGGTCTCCCTTTGAGCGAATATCGAGTTCAATAATCTGCTCATAGTACGGTGTCCATGTATCTTTAGCCTCAAGTGCCTTTGATGCACCACCACTGCTTTTCTCCTTGCTGGGAGCTTTATTGGCTCCAATCCTCAAACCTTCATCAGACTGTGAGCCTTCACCCACAGGCTTGTTCTGATACTTTTCAGCAAGTCGCTGACGTTCAGCCGCAATGCGGCTCTGAGACTCGGTTATCTCCTTTTCGATTCCGGCAATGGTAGCCTTGTAGATTTTGGCAGTTTCCTCAGCTTCTCTTTTGGTTTTCTCCCGAGCAAAATCAAAGCCTCTTGAAAACTCACCGCCGGATAAGGCAGAGCCGATACCTTCACCTATGGCATTGAGGTAGCCGATGGTGTTGTCCCACAGTTCACCGACCTTCTGACTGAGTTGCAGAAGTCCAATCTGCGCGAACTGAAAAAAGTTTGAAAAGAAAAGTTTCCATGAGCCGGTGCCGACCTTCATTTCTACGCCGATAAGCTCAAGAGTATCGCTGAAAAAGTCTTTAACGCTTTCCCATGCCATGCGTATACCCTCAAAGGTATCACGTACTGTTTTAGCCAGATTATGAAACCAATCAATCACCGCTGGATCATCAAGCCACTCGGAAATGCCGTTCAGGTTGTTAGCCAGAAAGTCATTCCCCATAATGATAAGTTCACCGAATCCGCCGTTTGACTGCATGAGTCTGGTGCAAAAAGTACCCCAGGCATTGTCCAGCCTTCCAGTGGCGGCAGATACAGTGTTGAGTTTGGCTTCCAGCACTCCGTCAAAGTTGTTCTGAGCAAGTTTATTCAGATATTCATCAAGAGCCTTGCTGTTCTTTTCAATCTCGGTGGTTGAGCCTTTATAGGTTAAGGAGATGGTGTCACCGTTATCCTGTGCCGTAATGCCGAACTGCCGGAGTGCCTTGGTAGAGCCTTGCGAGAAGGCGATAACCGCATCGGTCAGTGTGTTCAAATCTTTGCCTGTGCCGTGGGCAATGGTAGCGTATGTTTTAAGTTGTTCGTTTGAGTTGGTAAGTCCGTTGTTGCCTAAATCCACAAAGGCTTTGGCGAGTTTATCGGTAGCGGTAGCCGTCTCATCCTCAAGACCGTTCAGACTCCAGAAAGTTTTCTGAGCAGTTTCCAAATCTCCCACTAAAGGAGAAAGTCTTGCCGACATGTCCTCGTATACACGAGAGGCCTCAAGTCCGGTGGAGATGATGCTCTTAAACATATCCACAGTCTCGGAGGCAAACTTGATGGCAAAGCCGGTCATCAGCATTTTCCAGCCGTTGGCATTCTTCTGCAGAACTCCGGTCTGATTGTCCACGGCTTTGGTTACATTTTTGATTTCAGCTTCCTGCTCCTGCATAATCTTCTTCTGTTCGGCAAGAGTGGTATTGGCATCCTTCTGCTGAGTATTCTGAGTGTTGAGAGCCTTACTGATTTCCTTTGTCACCTTGCTTTGTTCGGTGCTTAAATCAGTTACGGTTTTGGTCTGTTCCTGAATTGAATCCGTCACAGTCTTAACGCTCTCATCAAGTCCGTGAATAGCGGCATTGGTGGCTTCTGCCTGTTTCGCCGAGGCATCAAGGCTTGCTCCCATGGCGGCTGCCGAGGAGGAAACAGCATCCTTCATGACTGTCATGTCCTCGGCAATTTTGGAGAGTGAATCCGTCAGAGCAGACGTATCGGCTGAAAGCCTGATGGTGCTGTCGTTCATTTTGAAACTCCTGAAAATAAAAAAGGACCTCTTTCGAGATCCTTCGTGAATGATTTGTGTTTTTAGAAAAGGTTAGTAGCCTTGCTCGTTTAGTGCTCGGTATCCGTCACAACCTACTTGGACTCCTAAATCACAGGCTTTTCCGTTGTATTCCTTTGCAGTTCGTTTATTCTGTTTTACACCTTGGCCATTGTAGTATAAAATTCCTAAGTTGTGGCAACCTTCACCAACATCCAGATTACATGCTTTTTCGTTGTAGGTTTTTGCCTGCTGATAGTTCTGTTTTACGCCTTTACCGCTGTGGTAAAGAGCTCCAAGTCCGAGGCAACCTTGACCATCATTCAGATTACATGCTTTTTCGAAGTAGATTTTAGCCTGCTTATAGTTCTGTTTTATGCGTTTACCTTCGGCGTATAAAGCCCCTAAGAGGCTGCAAGCTAAACCCTCATTCAGATTACATGCTTTTTCGTAGTGGGTTTTAGCCTGCTTATAGTTCTGTTTTACACCGCGACCTTCGTCGTATAAAGCCCCTAAGAGGGCACAACCCCAACCATAATCCAGATTACATGCTTTTTCGAAGTAGATTTTAGCCTGCTTATAGTTCTGTTTTACACCTTGACCTTTGTCGTATAAAAATCCCAGGCTGTAGCAACCTACACCAACATTCAGATTACATGCTTTTTCGTAGTAGGTTTTAGCCTGCTGATAGTTCTGTTTTACCCCTAGACCTTTTTCGTATAAAAGTCCCAGGCTGTAGCAAGCTAAACCCTCATTCAGATTACATGCTTTTTCGAAGTAGGTTTTAGCCTGCTGATAGTTCTGTTTTACACCTTGACCTTCGTAGTATAAAGCCCCTAAGACGGCACAACCCGAACCATAATCCAGATTACATTCTTTTTCACAATATGGAACTGCTTCTGTATATAATCCTGCTATGAATTTAGTACCACACAAACCAACATTATTCGCAAATGTGGTATTAGATAGAGATAAGCATATAGCAGCACTTAAAAATAATTTAATTTTCATTTTTATCCTGAATGTAATTCATGTGTCTATAAGGGGGTTCTATAAATTAAAACTCGATAAATCTCTTTGAACTTAAAAGAAAAATTGTTGATTTTGAGAGCAAAAGATCAAAATAAAAATGGCTTTTTTGCTATTATTTAATCGCTAAAATAAACAAAGGAAAAAAGCCATGTCTAATTATATCATTCCAAATGCTAATTTCGATCTATTTTTAACACCTTCTTTTGTAGCTATTGAGACATATCTCAAAGACGACGCTATCGTTAAGTTCAAAAGCGTACTAGATACTGTAACTCAGATGCATATATCTGACATTTAAGCATGTTTTGAAAAGAAGTCTTCTAGCCCTAATTTAAGAAACGCAGGTAGAAAAGCTTATCAACCAGAGTTTATGTTCAAGCTATGCCTATTACAAAGACGTGTGAATAAGGCAGATAATGACATGGTAGATAGTATATACGCAGATGCAAGATATCAATATGCCTTAGAAATCACTGATTTAAACTGTGTACCTAGTCCTAAGACCATCTGGAAGTTTAGAAACATTTTTGATAAAGCTGAGCTCTTTGAAAAAGTCTTCAAAAAGTTTGTTTCCTCTGTTGAAGATGAGCATGAGTTAAAAGACGACAAACTCATCATTGATTCAAGCTTTAATGAAGCTCCTAAGCAAAGAAATACCATTGAAGAGAACGCCATAATCAAAGCAGGTAATGGCAATACTCTTTGGAATGATAATCCTCAAAAGAAATGCCACAAAGACATCGATGCAAGATGGACCAAAAAGCGTGATGAAACTCATTACGGTTACAAGGCTCATGCAAGTGTAGGTGCAACTACTAAGCTAATTCACATGGTTAAAGCTACAGCTGCTAATGTACATGATTCTCAAATAATCACTGACATTATTCCTAAAGATTTTAAAGGTAGTGTCTATGCTGATGCTGGCTATATTGGCGCTCCCCAACTTAAAGAACTTAACGATAAAGGCATCGAAACTGTAGTATGCGAAAAGGGCTATCGAAATCATCCTTTAACCGAAGAGCAAAAGAAAAACAACCGCACTAAATCCAAGATTAGATACCGTGTTGAGCATGTATTTGGTTTCATTGAACAAAGCATGAAAGGATTCATCCTACGCTCTGTTGGCATGATTAGAGCAAAGAGCAATATCTTTCTTACTTGCTTAGTCTACAACATAGATAGAGCAAGAAAACTAAATTTTATCTAGCTAACTTCACCATCTAATAACACATATCAAAAGCCTTAGAGTACCTAAGGTAGCATTCTTATGCCCAAATTTAGCTATTTCAGCTCAAAATGAGCTGATGATGAGTCTTTGCAATCTCCAAATCGTCAATTTTTTAAAGATCTACTCAATTACGCTTGGTAACGAGGGTTAAAAAGTTTAATTTATAGAACTCCCCATAAATAATAGATTTAGACTAACATAAGACATTTATATATACTGTTATATGCTTATCATAATCATTTCATTACTCTTCGGAATTTTTCAACCTCTCTGGCACAATCGCTCTCCGTCATTCCGGATCTGTATCTTTCCTTCGGATGTGCCTCATAGTATTCCTCCTGAAAAACCACCGCCCAGTAATTAAACTCGGTGGTGGGGTATTCAAGAACTTCTGAGATTGGGCGGTGAAGCTCCCGGGCAATTCTCACCGCCAGTCTGAATACAAAACTGCCCCGGATTAGTTTTTTAGGTGGGTTTCACCAGTGATGTTGAGCGCCGAGAAGGCATTAACGAGCTGGAGCAGTACTTTGTTCGGCACTGATTCCATAAAGGCATCAAAGTCTTCCGGCTTTTCGGTAAGTTTCCCGTTCTCATCACAGAGGGATGCGTGCATCATTTTGAGCACTCGAAGTTGTAAATCCTTCTCGCCTTCAAAGTCGAGACGCGCCTTGCCGGAAAGTTCACGGAGGTAAAACTCCACACCGTCAACGGTAACCTTGCTGACTTTGAATTTCAGACCTTTGATTTGATCTAAATAAGACATGGTTATTCTCCTTCCTGTTCATCGGTCTGTGTCTGTTCGGTTGCATCGGCATTTGACCAGGCAACATCAGATGCCTGTCTGCCGGAAACCTTAAGCTGCATAAAACCGTCTGCAGAGCCGGACATAATCTGATAGCCGAGAAGCTTCAAATCATAGGTGGCTCTAGTGCCGTTTGGCCACTGATGTCGAATGCGAACTGTCTGCTGTGCCTCGGCGGCAGCAATGAGAGCCTGCTGGTCGGCGTCATCATCGTAATAGTAGATGGTGAGTTCCTTTTCTGCTGAGTCCTTCAAACCACCGCAGTAAACCTTTCTGTCATCATCGATGGTGGTGCATTCCACGGATTCGGCAATGTCACCGATATCCCCAAGCTCCTGAGCACCTTTAAGCGGCAGCCAAGTAACTCCATCATCAGTTGAGAACTGGGAATGAGTACCCCCGAGAAGGACAGGCTCCTTTGCCTTGTAATCGTAAAGCTGTGTATGTTTAGCCATTTCTGTTTTCTCCTATTTCAATAAATCGGCCATAGAGGTTTCAACCTGCTGAACCACAATGGCCACTGCGTTTTGATCTACCCTGCGTTGAATCGCTTCAATAAAATGACGGGCAGTGATGCCCTTAACCTTGCCACCGTGCTGACTGGCTTTTTTCGTAGCTTTGGCCTTAACAGCTGCAAGCTTTCTGGTATTTCTTTCCATCATGGCTTGATACCGTTCCCGTTGTTTCTGCGTTTTGGCAGAGGCGAGATTAAGCCTGGCTTTATTGATGGCAAGCTGATATTTGTTGGCAATAAGCTGCTGAATCACTCTGTTTCCTTCAAGACTTGAGCCTTTGCCGACAGTGTGGTCACGGGTTCCTGCATTGAGCCAGTGATTGAGAGTCTTAGGAGGAATGTGAGGCTTTTTGCCTTCCTTGCCGCCTTTAACCTTACTCACCGGCAGAAAATGAATATACGAGATAATGCGGTTAGGGTCTGAGCGTACTCTTGCTGACTTGATGCCGGATACGGATTTTCGGTAGATGCCGGTATGGGCTTTAAAGTGGGTGCTGATGTAACCAGTTAGTTCTTCTTTGGCTCCGGTTTCCTTAAGAGCCTCCTTCAGAATCACACGGCTGATCTTAGTCTGAAGTTTTGCTGGCAGACCTTTGAGCTTTTCTGCAAGAACATCAGCACCGGAGGTGTCTGCTTTAATCATCGTTCAACAAACTCCATACTTACCGCATTGCCCCAGAATCCCACCTCGGGGTCATACTCGGTGGGGGTTATGCTGTTTACCATGATGAGACGGAAATCCTCCGAGTATTTGCCGTCAGTGGCAGCCACCAGCCGGTCCGTAATGGCATCACAGGTATCTGCGCTTACAAACGAGAAGATAAAAATCTCAAAGCCATGCCGCACGTCATGTGCATCTCCGTCAACGGTTCTGCCGGAGAACTCGGTAGCCTGTCGGGTGATAAGAACTCCCGTCTTGATGTTATTCGGAACAATGTCAAAGTAGGCTTTCTGCCCGGTGAGGTCTTCCACCAGAGCCTTAACCTTTGCCTTCATTTCACTGATTGAAATCATGTGGTAATCCTCTGATTGTCGTTAAGTCCCGAGTAGCTGCAACCAAGCAGGATTTCGCCTTTATGTCTGTCGGCTGAAAGGTTATCAATGCTGAAAAACTTATCCTTCCACCGAATTAGGCAGTCATCCGAAAGACCCGAAAGGTAGCGGATAAGCACGGTAATCTGACCGCTCTGTACATCAATGCCGGAGCGCATCTGGTCACGGGTGGTAACCGACCTGACATTCGCCCAGACTGTTCCGGAAAGCGCGTAATCATCAAGATTGGTAAGGTTCCGTTCAGCCTTTGGTTCATAAATCTGTATGCGTTCGTTTAAGGTTCCTGTTTCCATCAGAATGCCTCCTGTCTTGAGCCGAACAGCATGGAACGCAGAGACAGCGTAAGAGACTTAAAGTCAGCTTCGGTGCGATGCTCAAACATGTAGTTCACCGCATACATCACCGCAGCCTTGCCGTACTTCGATCCGTAAAGCTCCTTTACGTCGTTGGTTCTTATCACATCCATGCAGAGTCTTTCAGCAGAGCCGATAAGTGAACGGATAAGCTGGTCATCCTCGCTGCCGTCAACTCTGAGGTAGTTCTTCATTTCTTTGAGGGTAATGCTCATGTCAAAACTCCAAAAAAGCCTCCATCAACCGAAACTGACAGAGGCAAAAAAACTCCGTTATGGAGCTTTAGGGTTTCACGGTCTTACCGCCGGTGATGGTCATAATCTGCACCGCTTCCGGCAGGATTAACTTGCCGTCCACTCGCTCTTTGGCCACATAGCCAATCATGCCGTTTCCGGCAAAGAGCTCGGTTAACTGCTTGAAGGAGCGGGTTCCTCGGTCACCTATGTTGTAGTAGCTGTAATCACCAAAGGCAATCTTGCCTTCCGGACAGAACGGTGAGGTATACACATCGTAGCCTAAAAGCTTATCCGGTTCACCGGAGGTAAGTGCCGGCTGCCAGAGGTACACTCCGTTGTTGTCCTTAAGCTGTCTGATGGCAGCCACCAGCTTGTCATGCATAATGAATTTTGCAGACTTGCGGTATGGACGCTTCAGGGTGTAAATAAGCTGCATAAGGTGGTCAGCAGTTACAGATGCAGCAGACAAAGCAGCAGTACCACCGCCGGTTTCTGCAAAGAGACCGAGTGGCTGACTGCGACCGGTACCGTTCAGGAATGCATCCTCTTCAGCGTTGGCGAGAGCCTTTCCGAACTGGTCGATGATGTAGTTTTCCAGTGGGAACTGAGCATCATAGAGAAGTTCCTCGGTTACCTTGATGGCCACATGAAGCTTATGGGCATCAAGTAAAATCTGATCAAAGGTAGCCTCACCGAAGGACAGCGCTCCACCTTCCTCAATCCATGCAGCCGCAGGCTTGGTGGCGGCAATGTTAATCTTGTGCTCGCCGGAGGTGGTGATGATATTACCCAGAGAGCGCATGATGTTTTCTTCGGTAAGTACATCGATAAGACGGGAGTCATATTCCTCCGGCACCAGGTAACCGCCATCTGCGTCCACGCCTTCCTGTAGCACATTGGAAACCTGTTTGAAGTTGGAGCGCAAAGCCTTAAGCATTCCTGCCTTGTATTCATCAGAGGCACGGCCGCGCTTTACCACAGAGTCAGCAGCAGGAGATACAGAGGCAGGCTTGGATGTAAGGGGCTGATTAACGGGACGGGAAAGTTCGGCATCAATTGCCTCCTGGCGTTCAAGTCTGGCGATTTCCTTGCTTAAGTCAGTGATGTCCTGCTCCATGCGGGTGTAGGTGGCATCGTCCTCGGCGGTAAGAGTTCCCTTGTCGGTACGACGGGATTCAAGAAAGGCCTTGGCGGCATTCCATGCGGTTGCTCGCTTTTCACGAAGTTCATTTACAGTAGTCATAAATTCTCCTAGTTTTTGATAAGGTTAAGACGCTCCATCAAATCATCCACGGAGCGTTCATTGGTTTTGGTTTCAGTTGGTTTTGCCTCAATGCGGCATCGGGCAGACAGCTTTTCCATGAGCGAATTTGTTACCTCGGCTCGGGAGTACTCCATGGCTGACGGTGCCAAGATGCTGTTTTCCGCAGACACATCACGCTGCAGAATGCCGTCAGCGAACCCGAGTTCGACAGCCATATTGGCATTCATCCACGTTTCAGCATCCATGAGACGGGAAATCTTTCCCCTGCTGAGATTTGTTTTAATCTCATAGGCATTGATGATGGATTCCTTAACTTCGCCCAGCATGTCTATGGCTTTCTGCATTTCTGCCGTATTGCCGAATGCCATGGTCATCGGATTGTGGATCATCAGCATAGAGACCGGACTCATCAGCACCTTTGTTCCTGCCATGGCGATCACCGATGCCGCAGAGGCGGCAATGCCGTCAATCTTCACGGTGACGTTTCCCTTGTAGTCGATGAGCATGTTGTAGATCTGAGCGGCAGCCACACAGTCACCCCCGGGTGAATTGATCCATACGGTGATGTCACCATCGCCTGAGTTCAGTTCATCCTTAAATAACTGTGGTGTAACGTCATCGTCAAACCAGCTCTCACTAGCGATGGTGCCGTTGAGGTACAGGGTTCTTTCGGGGTTCGGCAAGTTCAGGCTTTGATCCGTTTCCGTCTTTGCCGGATCCACCGGTTCCGTCTGGTTCTTCCACTTCCAGAACTTCTTCATTGTTTTTCTCCTTGTTTGCAAAAATTCCTGCGTCCTGCAGTTTGGTCATGTTTCCGTTGATGAGATACAGATTCCCGCCAAGTTCATCCGGGATGAGATCAAGCTGCTCTAAACTTCTGATATCATTGGCTGACATCCAGCCGTTCTGCCGTGCAATGGCATAACCGTTCATGCGGCTCTGGTAATCACCTCGAAGAAGTCCGTCCACATTGAAATTCACGAAATAGTCCGGCTTTTCGGTTTCAGACAAGAGCGCACGGTTAAGGGACTGCTCCCAGCGGATAATCCAGGGCTCCAGGGTGTATTTCACGAACTCAAGAGACTGCTGTTCGATGTTTGAGAAGCTCGATTTCTCCAAATCACCAACCATGTGAGGTGGCACGCGGAAGATCCTTGCAATCTCATCAATCTGAAACTTTCTGGTCTCAAGGAACTGGGCCTGCTCCGGTGAAATGGAAATCGGTGTGTATTTCATGCCTTCCTCAAGGATGGCTACCTTGTGGGCGTTGTTTCCTGAGAAGCCTTTATTCCAGCTTTCGCGGATGGATTCAGGATTTTTCACTGTTCCCGGAAACTCCAGAATGCCTCCCGGTGTTGCACCGTTGGCAAAGAACCGTGCGCCGTACTCCTCAGTGGCAATGGAAAGTCCGATGGCATTTTTAGCCATGGCAATGGGGGAGTATCCGACAAGTCCGTCAAAGCCGAGTCCCGGAATGTGCAGCACATCAGAAGGCTTTAGAGTTACATTGCCGGTCTTTCCTGTGTGGGCATCGGAATCCTGAATCTGGTAGCGATAGCAGATTTTTCCGAAAGCATCTCGGTCCACCGTCATGCGGTTTGGCATTAAGGGATAAAGGCCGATAACCTCACCTTTGCCGTTTCTGATAATCTGCGCATAGGCATTGCCCCAGAGCAGCAGATGTGTCATCAGAGTTTCCCGGAATACGAATGAGGTCATTTCGGGATTCGGCTCATCATGGAGAATGCGGTAGATGGGATGTTTTACTGCACGAACCTTGCTCCCCTCGGTTTCATTCTGATAAAGGTGCACCGGCAGACTGGCGATGGACTCTGACAGAATACGCACGCAGGCATACACTGCGGTCATCTGCATGGCTGAACGTTCATTGACGTGTTTGCCGGAGGTGCTTCCTCCCATCATGAATCTGTAGCCGGAGCCGTTGAGACTGTTGGTTGCCTTCCTGGTAAAAAGGCGTTTAAGAAAATTCATGTATGCTCCTAGATAAATAAAATCCCGCGTTCATCGTAAACAGACGAGGTGTTGTCATTGCCGCATCGAATAGCTCTGTCGAGCCCCATGATGGTGGCAATTGCACCGTCAATCTTCTCGGTGGATTTTTCCTTGTCAGCTTTGATGTTTCCTGCAGGGTCGGTTCTGATGTAAATGTTGTCCATCATCCATCTGAGTACCGGATGACCGCCGTGGGCAAGCTTCTGCTCCAGGGTGAGTTTCATGAGCTCCTTGGTAGGCGGCGACATATCCTTAAAGCCCTGACCGAAAGGAACTACGGTAAATCCCATGCCCTCAAGGTTCTGCACCATCTGCACGGCTCCCCAGCGGTCAAAGGCGATTTCACGGATGTTGTAACGGGTACCCAGGTTCTCGATGAATTTCTCGATGTATCCGTAATGCACCACGTTGCCCTCAGTAGTTTCCAGAAATCCCTGTTTATGCCATACGTCGTAAGGCACGTGATCACGACGAACACGAAGCTCCACGGTGTCCTCGGGGATCCAGAAGAACGGCATGATGTAATACTTGTCATCCGCATCATTCGGCGGGAACACCAGCACGAAAGCGGTGATATCGGTGGTGCTGGACAGGTCCAGACCGCCGTAACATACACGGCCTTCAAGCTCATCAGGATTAACCGCAAAAGAGCAGCCATCCCATTTCTCAAGCGGCATCCAGCGGATTGACTGTTTTACCCATTGGTTCAATCTCAATTGACGGAAGGCGTTCTCTTCACCCGGATTCTGTCTTGCTGATTCGCAGGCGGCCTGTACTTTGTCGATACCGACGGTAATTCCCAGAGATGGATTAGCTTTTTTCCAGACTTCCGGATCTGTCCAGTCATCATCCTCGGCAGCCCCGTAAATCACCGGGTAAAAAGTAGGATCGATCTTCCTGCCTTCGAGGATGTCTTTGGCCTTCTGATGAGTTTCGTAGCAGATGGAATTCGTATCTGTCCCGGCAGTAGTGATGAGGAAATACAGCGGCTGGGTTCTGGCATCGCCGGAGCCTTTGGTCATAACGTCAAAAAGTTTTCTGTCGGGCTGTGTATGCAGTTCATCAAAGACCACTCCGTGAATGTTAAAGCCGTGCTTTGAGTAGGCCTCAGCGGAAAGCACCTGATAAAAACTGTTGGTCGGGGTGTAGATGATGCGTTTCTGCGAGGCCAAGATCTTCACTCTTTTGTTCAGAGCCGGACACATCCTCACCATATCGGCAGCCACATCAAATACGATGGTTGCCTGCTGACGGTCTGCGGCACAGCCGTAAACCTCGGCTCGCTCTTCGCCATCACCGCAGGTAAGAAGAAGTGCTACGGCGGCAGCCAGCTCACTCTTGCCCATCTTCTTGGGTATTTCAACATAGGCAGTATTGAACTGCCTGTAGCCGTTCGGCTTTAAGGTTCCAAAAAGGTCACGGATGATCTGCTCCTGCCAGTCGATAAGTTCAAATTTCTTTCCCGCCCAGGTTCCTTTGGTGTGGCAGAGGCATTCGATAAAGTTCACCGCATAATCGGCAGCCGCCTTATCGTATTTCGAACCGTCGGCCATGAATCGTGTCGGTTTGTACTTTTTAAGTTTTCGCATTGCCATTCATCCTCACCTCCTTTAAGGCATAAAAAAAAGACCGCCGCAGCGATCTTTCAGGGTATAAAAAAGGAGCCGTTAAGCTCCGTATCAGTTGGCGTTCTTCATCGCCCATTCAATGGCATGGCCTTCATCTTCAAAATCCACACCACTTACCTCACGGATCCCGATTTCACCTTCACATCCGGTATCATCGGTGAGGAACTCGTAAACCGCACCGAAGTAGCATGGCTTTCCTCTGCCGTTGTAGTAATGTCCTGCAAGAAGCACCTTGTCACCAAACTTTAAGGTCTTGCTCCAGCGGCATTCCAGATCCTCCGGAGTGGAAGGATTCGGTAATCTGTAGGTCTTTGCTCTTTCTGTTAATCTGCTCATTTTTAAGCCTCCGTTGTTGTTCTCGATGACTGTATATTCGCTCTGTACCGAAGGTATAGCAAGTTAATAAGTGCATATTTCTGTACTATTTTATTCTTCTCATTCATTGTTGATTTCGTCTCAAATCGAGTTAAATGAGAAGAAAAAAGGAGGCAGTCAGACCTCCCTGAATTTTTAATTTACCGTCATCCTACACTCTGAAAAGGTAGCCGTGGGCTTTCTCGTGCTCATCGCTGTCCCACTTGGTGAAATGGCTGTTGATTTCAATCAGACCTTCAAGTGTGCATCCGTTCTGCTGAAAAAGCCATGCGGTTTCAACCGCGCTGCTCCATGTTGATGAAAAGGTGAAATGTTCGATGCCGTTCTCTCTAAGGCAAGTGATGAGGCTTTCCACATCCTTGTCCCATACCACTTCGCTGATGTCGAGGTGCTCGTTGCCGCTGTCCTTTGAGTTTTCGTACTCGCGGTAAATGCGGCAGGCAATCTCGCCAAGGGCGGTAACCTCTGCTCCTGCAGCCTTGTAAAGGGCTCTTGCCTCAGCTTTCTCAGCCTCGGTGGTGGCGGCATTAAATGCCTTCTTTGCAAGCTGAACCCTGTTGTAAGTCTCTTCAAAAATGTTCATGTCTGACTCCTTAAAAAATGTACCTTCGCTGTTCGTTTTGTTGTGTTCATATTCGCTCTGAAGGTACACTATAGCAAGTCAATAAACCTTTATATTTCAACTATTTACAGCTATTTTCGCGGTTCGATTTCACCGGTTTTCTGATGGATGATTTCGAGGATTTTCTCCTGTTTTTCAACCGGAATTCCCACCGCCTCAAGTGCCTGTCTGGTGCCGCAGTCAGGGCAGATTTCCGTTTTATCGTCAATCCGGGAAAGGGACGGATATTCGTGATAGGTTTTACCGCAGATTGGGCAGGTGCGTGATTCGTTATTTTGCATGGCGGCATTCCTCTAGACTCAGTTTAATTGCATCCGATAATTTTTCCTCATCAAAGCTGAAGGCCCGGTAGCCCTCAAGGCAGGTATCGACGTAATACTGCATCGGTATTCCCATTGGTCTGTCTTCATGCATGATGTAAACAAACACCGGAAGGTGCTTCACTCTGCTCCCGTCGATGCTGATCACCGGAAGTGTCATCTCTGCCTTGTAGTAAAACCTTGGATAGCCTTCATAGCGGTCAAGGGAAAGCTCGTCATCCTCCTTCACCTCCCATACTGCCACCGGAACACTTGCTCCTTTGTAAGGCTCAATGGTGAGGTACGCACCGGTCTGACTCCCTTTGAACAACAGTCGGTAATCAGGAATTTCTGAAATGCCGACCACCTTTGCCGTCGGGCATCTGAACTTCATCTGCTCGATGTTCAGGTTACTGCCGTAGGCGATGTAATATCTCTTTGCCATAATCAATTCCTTCCTGTTCGATCGAAGGCTTACCCTTCTACTGCCGAAGCCCCACTTAAGGGGTCAGCAGGAGGAAGCTAAGTCCTCGTGGTTCTTCAGGCTCTGCCGAATCTGAAGGCGGTGTCACCGCTCAGGTTCTCGGTCAGCACCTTACGCGCTGTTGCGAACTCCTCGCCGATGAAGCCGAGTCTTAAAAGCCAAGTTCTCATTGCGAACTTCGGATTCTCGTGTTGCTGTGGCTTTGGGCTTGCTGTTCTTACCTCCTTGGCCATCTCACTTAAGGCAAGGCAGAGCTGAATGAAAGCCTTGAGGCGTCCGGCGTGGATGCCGTTCTGCTTGCCGGCTGCCGGTGCGTCAAACTGGAAAAGTCTGAACTCGATGGTCTTCTTGGTGAAGGTGGCGTGGTAATTCAGCATCCGGTATCTTGAGCTGTTGTAATGCTGATCTCTACCGTAGTTCTCGTTCTGGCTGACGTACCAGATGTCTTCAAGTTCCTCCATGGTTTGTGGTTTTTTCTTGTTGAGTTCCTTGAGGAATCTCGGATCAACCGTTCTGCAGTATCTTGCCATGCGGTGCTGATCAAGTTTCAGGGATTCCGCTAAAAGGCTCTCGTGGCTTGCCATGATATTGGCAAGGTTGCGGAGGGTTCTGGCGGTGTGGTCACCTTTGCCGAGGTGGATATGAATTCCGCATCCGCGGGTGGCGTCGCTCTTTGCTCCGGCCTTGCGCAGTCTTCTGCAGAGTTCCTGCAGGGTTTCAAGGTCGCTGTAGGTAAGGATTGGGGTTACCATTTCGCACTTGTGGGCATCGTCGCCGCTGATGCTCACGTCCCTCATGAACTTCCATTCGCGTCCCTGCTGATCCCATGCTGACCATGCGAAGTAGCCGTTGCGGTAGGCGGTGTCTTCGAATCTTCCGGTTCCGAAAAACTCGGCAGCAACTCTGGCTGCATCCCTGCGGGTGATGCAGTTCATCTCAACCTCAACTCCGATAGTCTGGTTCTTCATGCTTGCAATCTGGTTCATTGTCTTTTCGTTCATTTTTGTGTAACTCTTGTTTTCGTTTCGTTGTGTGTATATTCACTCTGAAGGCACACTATATCAACTTAATAATCGCTTATATTTCGATATTTATTCGATATATAAATCTTTGATTTTACTTGCTATTTTGAACGATTTTACATTCATCTTCACCGTAGGCGATACCGAGTCCCGAGCCGTTATTCCACCGGACGTGGATTGTGCCGATATCGTCAACGCTCATAACGATTCCGAGTGTTCCAGCAGGAGGAGCATGAAGATCATTCATCCGTACCAGTTCAACCACAGTGCCCTTGGAATAGGTTCTGCGGAGACGCTCCACAATCTCCTTACTCGGAAATCTGTTCATTGGCAGCCTCCGCTGATTCCTGACACTCCGTTCCTGTAGAATCGTGACTCTCCGTTTCCGGTAAATTCTGATCATCCGTTCCGGCATTCTTGACAGTTTTGAATGCTGAACTGCCGTCAAGGTTGGCGAGCAGAAGTTTGCGGCTCTGCTTGTACTCATCACCGATGAAGCCGAGGCGGAGCAGGAAACATCTGAAGGCGTACTTCTCGTTGGCTACAGCCTTTTCCCTTGCGGTGATGCGTTTCTGCTCAACGCTCATCCTGCAGAGGGCTGAAATGAACTGCGTGTAGGCGGTGGTCAAATCCGTGTCGGTGTGGCTGAACCACGGGAAGGAAACCTTATCTTCAGTTACCTCAAAGGCAAGGGACTCAACACCGAGAGCCTTGCGGAAGAGCCATCCCTTGGCATCAAGGAGCTTCTGAAGGTTATCCACATTCACCTTGTCAGCAGGAATTTCGATGGTAAGTCCAGTCGGCTCTTCAGGTTCGGCTTCCTTCTTCTCATCAGCCTTGTCTTCATCCACCGGATAAAAGGCGTTGGCTGCGAGAGCTTTCAGAACATCATCGGCGTTAACCTCATCGGCAAATACCAGAGTGCCGTCCTTCGTTACCGTAAAATCGCCAATCACAAATGCTACTGAAGGCATGCCCTGGTATTCAGCTTTAACACCCAGAGTGTCTGCAATCACCTTAACCAGATCCTTGCGGCTTGCGCCTTTGACATCAAATTTAATTTCCATGTTTATGTCCTTGTTGTTTAACGGTGACTACATATTTGCTCTGTCAAAACACTATATCAACTCAATTTGTGCTGATATTTCCACTATATTTAGTGTTATTTGATTACCATCAACTAATGTTTTTTCGCATACTGAACGATGCCTGAAAGGACGTAAATGGCACATGGCAAGGCGATACCATTGCCCCACATCTTGTATTCCGCAGAATCGCTGTGAGGGTCTGCGAGCCATTTCCTTATCTGGGTATCAGACTTCGGTTTCGATGCTCCGCTTACCACATTACGGTGAGTTTCAAATACACCGCGCCAGAACTCCATGTCATGTTCAGACGGATTCGCCGTTCCTAGATTCGAGCACCACCAGTACGGGAATCCCTGCAGCCTTGCGCATTCTGTCGGGGTGAGTCTGCGTACTATGTAATACGGCTCTTCAGTAATGGTCGGCGGATCTTTGAAGTCGCTTGCCACCAGTGTGTTTGCCACATCCTTTGCCGCCTCCGTATGGTAGGATGCCTTGCTGGTTGTATAGACTGGATGTGCTACCGCATTGGGTCCTCTTGCCGTCATGGTAGGTTCTGACTCCTCCGTAACCGAGAAATCGTACTTTGCGTTTCTGCCCTGATTGAAGGATGCACGATCAAGACCGTAGGCAGGCTCTGCCACAAAATTCTTCTCCGGGTTCGAGAGCATCTGGCTTGACGGACCTTTGGGACCGTCGTTAGCCGACATGGAACTGTGTACCTCTGAAAATGCCACGGCATGCCGCTCGGAGGTATTCAGCGTGCACATGGTTTCGGATTCCTTCCATCCATCACCATGGTGAGACGGTCTTGTGCCATTGCCCTCGATTACCACCATACCGCCTTGATTTTTGCAGGGAGACTGATTGGAGGTGTCGATGGTGCGGGATGTCTGTGCTTCGTAAAAACCGCTGTTGGGGTTATCCGATTTCATGGCATTGCTGTCTTTGGAGCAGATGCCGAATACTTTAGGTTTCATGGTTTATCCTCCACCACAAAGGGCTGATTGTTTCCTCCCGTACCGTAGGTGGAAAGCACCGTCTGAGCCACATCAAGGGGACCTGTATATCTGCAGTCCTGGGAGTGGTTCTCAAAAACGAGAGGCGGATGATGGCTTTCAGCACGGAGAGTGGCTGTGCGTTCATGCGTCACGTCCATGCGTTCACCTCCCTGATCGTTCAGACACACTGTGCCTGCCGCCTCAGAGCCTTCTCCAGCACCTCGGGCAGAACCTTGCCCCGTGCTGAAGCTCTCTGGAGGATCCCAAGGCATGCCTTCTGACTCAAATAGTATTTTGCCGGCACACCCGTCTGTAAAATCTGCGACAAGGTAGATGCGCTTTCTGCGCTGTGGAACTCCGAAGTGTTCCGCATTGAGGATTCGCCAGGCGACTGAATAACCGTCACCCAGGATTTCTCCTGCGTTGAGCCATTTCTTAACTGAAGGGACAGATACGGTTTCGTCAGCAATACCGCAGATGCTTTCGAGCACACAGCGGAAGTCTTCACCGCCGTTGGAGCTGAGAGCCCCGGGAACGTTCTCCCACACGATGTATTTCGGATATTCGCCATTGGTGGCACTCCTCATTTCTCTGATTATTCTGATTGCCTCATAAAAAAGACCCGAACGGTTACCGCTCAGACCTTCACGCTTTCCCGCAATACTCATGTCCTGGCATGGACTTCCGAAAGTTATGATGTCCACAGGTTCAACCTTACCGCCGTCCATTTCGCAGATGTTGCCATAGTGCTTTACCCATGGAAGGTTTCTAGTGGTTACCCTTATCGGAAAGCATTCCACTTCGCTCGCCCAGATTGGCACTATGCCGGAAAGGAGTCCCGCAAGAGGAAAGCCACCGGAGCCGTCAAACAGACTGCCGAGCGTCAGACCGGATACAGCATTATGCGGATTGCTCATCTGTCTGCTCCTCTCTGATTTCCACGTCGGAGTAACTCAGTCTCTGACCGTCGCTGATAACATACACGTCATCAGCGTTGCCGCCTTTGAATTCGATGAATCTTTTCACCGCCACGTCCACGAACTTCGGCTCAATCTCCACGCCGTAACAGGTTCTGTCGGTCTGCTCGCATGCCATCATCGTTGAGGCAGAGCCGAGGAATCCGTCAAGAACAATGCCGTTGGTCTGGGTTGATAACTTAACGAGATAGGCAATCAGCGGAACAGGCTTACTGCTCGGATGCCCGAAGCCGTCCTCCTTTGAATTTCTAATGCCGTCAAACTCAAACACCACGGTCTGCTTCTGGTCGCCGTACCACTTATGAGTTCCGTCTTTTCGCCAACCGTAGATGATGGGTTCCATGTTGTACTTCCAGTCTGTACGGGAGAGCGGAAATCTCGGTTTCTTCCAGATGAGTCCTGCTCCCACCTTAAACCCTGCATCCTCAAAGGCATCGTAGAAAATGCGTGACTTTGAGGTGGCGTAAAACTCATAAAACGATGCATCCTTCGCCATGCTGTTTTTAAAGTTGGCAAAGACCTTCATCAGAAACTCATAGGCTGACTTGTCATCAAGGTTGTCGTTTCTGATTTTCCCGGAGGCATTCTGCAAATCCACGAAATACGGAGCATCAGTGCAGACAAGGTTGACCTTCACGTCACCAAGCAGAGTCTGATAGGTTTCCGGCAGAGTGGAATCACCGCAGATCACGGTGTGCCTGCCGAGATGCCACACATCCCCAGTCTTGGAGAAGCATGGTTTCTGAAGTTCAGCCTCGACATCGAAGTCATCCTCCTTAGCCTCATCGTCATTTCCGAAAAAGTCAGCCAGCTCATCGGCGCTGAAGCCTGTCAGCGACATGTCGAAGTCCATGTTCTGCAGTTCTTCGAGTTCAATACGGAGAAGTTCCTCGTCCCATCCGGCATCAAGTGCCATGCGGTTGTCTGCCAGAATATAAGCCTTCTTCTGAGCCTCGGTGAGGTTATCAGCAAACACACATGGAACCTCGGTGATCCCCTCCTCTTTGGCTGCAGCTAATCTGCCGTGACCGCAGAGCACATTAAACTCACGGTCGATGATCACCGGATTAACGAATCCGAACTCACGCAGAGATGAGCGGAGTTTCGTAATCTGCTCCGGTGAGTGCGTACGGGCATTGTTCACATAAGGAACAAGTTTTGAAATCTCCACCTGTTTCATTTCGGTGGCTGTGTTTCTTACCTCGGTCATCAGAAAAGTCCCCATTCAGCAAACTTCTCGAAACCGCCCACCGAGTCGATGTATTCCTTTGCCTCTTTTACAAGTTCGGCATAAGGCTTACCGTCAATGGTCTCCTCACCGATGGCGCAGCAGAGTTCTACAGTTTCACCGGTTTTCTGCGCCTTCAGAAAAGTGTAGATGTTCAGAGTTACATCCGCCTTTGACAAATCCTTGCCGTGAAGACCGCCACCGGTAACCGAATCAGCCATGTCGCTGCCGAGTTTCCGGTTGGTTGCTCCTGTATCTGCATCAGTGCCGCCAGTCCAGTCTCCAAGAGGATTGATTTCAGCATACGGATACAGAACTCTGATGTCAGAGGCTTTTGCGTTGCTCTGGCAGATAATGAGGCGTTCATCATCCATGATGTACTTGCCGTCTGAGGGGTATTTCTCATAAAGCTCACGGGCAATGCTTGAGAGCATCGCATGTTCAACCAGCAGAGGCTTTCCTCGGAAGATGCCGTTATCACCGCAGCGGAACTTTCCTTTCTGATTTTCAGCAAGATGTCTGTCCTGCGGAACGATTACGATGTCAGGCTCGATGTCATCACCAGCTATGCGGTGAATGGCTGCTTTGATTTTGTCAGTGGAAAGTTCGGTGTCTGTTTCGATGATCACATGGCATTTGCCGTAACCGATAAGCACCTCGGTAGCAATTCTTGGATTGAGTTCCTGGGCGTATGCCATATCAACTATTGCTCCGGCAATGCGATCGGCAATCTTGTCCGGATGACTCGGATTTACTTTTTCAATCATATGGTTATCCTTTTCTGCGGAGCAACTGCTCCATCATGTCGTTAGGATTGCCGCCCTCATAATCTGAGGTGCAGTTCTGCTTAACAACGTCGTAAATTTCATACCAGAGCAGATTTGCGCTTTTCTGGTACTGCTGAGACATGGCAACGAACGGTGAGGTGATCACTCCACCTGTAGTCGGATGCTTGCCTAAAAGTCCGTAGGAGCTGGTGGCCTCCTCGCACTGAATGTATCTGGCAAATGCCTGAGCATAAGCTTCAATGAGTCTTGGGTTAACCAGTCGCTCACAGCCACGCTCCTTGAGCCACAGCCATGTCTCTTTAAAAATCTCATCAGCGCCGAGCGGCTCTCCGTTTTTCTGCCGGGCTGACAGATATTCGCTGGGTTTCGGCATATCGAGACCTTCGAGCACAGCGCCTTCCGGCAAATCAACTGAATCAAGCTCTGATGGTGTAAGTGTCGGTAAGTCGTTATCCATGATTCTTACCGACTGACCTTTCTGAATTTTTTCTACAGCGGACAGAGGTTTATCTCCGGCACGGACTCGTCTGCCGCCACGGTTGGTACCGTCCTTGGCCATTATTTTTTCTCCTTGTTTGGGGACCAGGGTTAATACCCCGTTTGAACCGGCGTTTTTCTACGTAGAGGGAGGGGCCCGAAGCTTTTTGATGAAAATTTCATCGATTTTGACCGCCCCTGGGGGCCTAAAGCGCGATATTCATCACTTTTGGGAAGCGTAATCCTTTACTTTTCTGCTCCATCTGTCGCCGATTTCGCCGTGAATTCTGGCATGACAGGCTTTACATACAGCTTTTAGGTTGCTGATGTCGTGAGTTCCGCCCTGAGAGAGTGGTTTTATGTGGTGAACTGCTTCGGTTGGTGTATATCTTCCTTCCGAAAGGCAGACCTCGCAGAAAGGATGCTCGGCAGCGTAGGCTTTTCGAATGACTGTCCATGCCTTGCCGTAGCGTTTTCTTGCCTCCGGATCTCGCTGATACTTCTCGTAGCGTCTCGCTTCTGCTTTGGCATGCTCCTCACAGAACCTTCCGTCAGTAAGCTTCGGGCATCCCGGGAAGGAACACGGTCGTTTCGGTCTTTTTGGCATTTCATTTTTCCAATAAAAAAGCCCTGCAACCAAAATGGTGGCAGAGCCTCAAATGAAAAAGCTCCAAGGAAATACCCTCAGAGCCTTGATAGTTTTATTTCATTACTTCCGATTGTAATAATAACCTAAGAGTAAACTCTCATTCCATCACATTTACTCTCACGTCTGAAATTTTTTTCAGCGCTTCGCCGTGAAGGCGGTGAATGTGCTGTTCAGAGTAGTTCATTTCCTCTGCGATTTTCTCCCACGGTTCACCAAGAACGTATCGTTTCACCAGCAGATCTTCATAGTCGTAGTTCCCAACCTTGCTAATGGCTCTGGCAATGTCGCAGGTAACGTCAACAAGATCAGCCACTGCCTCACAGAGTTCTGACTGCAGATCCATAATCTTCTGGGTACAGTCCTCAAGACGGTAGCTCGAAGTCGTGCTCTTCGGGGAGTCCGAATAGGTTACGGTACACTTGTTCACGATACTCTTGTAGTGCTCAATCTGATCCGTGATGGTTTCAACCCTGCGTTCCAGGTTGATGCCTCTTGATAAAAATTCCTTTGCGTTCATTTACACCTCCGCCTTAACCGCATCAATCAGTGCGTTCTGAGTTAATTCCTTTTTCGACAATGCTTTCAGCACCCGTTCATCAATGGTTCCTTTGGCAATGATGTGCTGGATCACCACAGTTCCGGCAGTCTGTCCCTGTCGCCACAGTCTGGCATTGGTCTGCTGATAGAGTTCCAGCGACCAGGTAAGACCGAACCATACCAGAGTCGAACCGCCGGACTGAAGGTTCAAACCGTGACCTGCTGATGCCGGGTGAATTAAAGCCACCGGGATCTTTCCGGCATTCCAATCGGTGATGTCTTTCGAGGTCTTAATCTCCCTGACATCAAACCTCTTTCTGATCCTCTCAAGGTCGTGCTTAAACCAGTAAGCCACCAGGATGGGATTGCCGTTGGCTGATTCGATGATGTCCTCAAGGGCATCAAGCTTTCTGCTGTGGATCTCGATGATGTTTTTCTCATCATCGTAGATTGCACCGTTGGCAAGCTGACTCAGCTTATTGGTTAATGCTGCAGCATTAGCTGCGGTAATCTCCCCGTCAGATACAGTCAGCACCAGCTCAGTCTTAAGACTTTCGTACTGCTTACGCTCATCCTGGGATAACATCACTTCATACTGAGATGTAATCAGTTCAGGCATTTTCAGATGGTCGGTACACTTCATGGAGATAGTAATATCCGAGATGCGTCGGTAGATTTCCTCCTCGGCATAAGGCCTCGGCTTATAGGAAAACACCTGCTGACCGTTTCGCTTATCTGGCAGAAAGAAGGCATCACGGTAATGACTTATAAATCTTCCCAGACGTTCTCCCATATCCAGCAATCTAAACTCAGACCACAGATCCATCAGACCGTTTGATGAGGGTGTACCCGTAAGACCTACAATGCGCTTAACCCTGGGACGTACTTTCTGCAGAGCCTTGAAACGCTTGGCAGTATGGTTCTTGAAGGATGACAGCTCGTCAATAACCACCATATCGTAGTCAAAGTCGTGGTTCTCAACCAGCCATTCCACGTTCTCACGGTTGATGATGGTAATGTCGGCATTTCTGGCAAGAGCCGCTTTGCGTTCTGCCAGCGTGCCCACAGCAACCGAAAAAGTGAGATGCCTGAGGTGCTCCCATTTGGAAAGCTCCAATGGCCAACTGTCCCGTGCTACTCTTAAGGGAGCAATTATCAGAATCCTGTGAACCTCAAAAGAGTCAAACAGAAGATCAGCAATTGCAGTGAGGGAAATAACGCTCTTGCCCATGCCGCAGTCTAAGAGAATGGCTGCACACGGATGCTCCTCGATAAAGTTCACGCTGAACTTCTGATAATCGTGAAGACAGGTTCTATCCGGCAAGTTCATCAAGCATTCCTCCTATCTGTTCAATTCCGTCAATCACATACACCCTAAATCCAAGTTCTCTCAGCATTCTGTGCCGTGCCACCTGCAATGCTCTCGGTTTCATTCCCGGAGCTTTAAGCTCTGCAAAGGCCATCATTCCGCCCGGCATCAGGATCAGCCTGTCAGGCATTCCGGCAAAGGATGGAGACACGAACTTCGGTGCAATCCCACCCCGGCTTTTTGCCATCAGCGTGAGTTGCCGTTCAATCTGCTTTTCCGAACATCTCATCAACCATCTCCTTTGCCATCTCAACCACCTTCGCATCTACAGGACTTCTATTACTGATATCCGGGGCACCGTAAAACACATCAAGATAATCGTCTGAAAGACCGGGAACGTTCCTAAACATGCAACCTTCAAGGCGTGAACAGATCTCACGCAGTTTGCCCTCCATCGACCTCATCTTTGCTCTGTCGTTCGGGGATAACAGCGGATAGGCATCGACCATAGTCCCCACAAAAAGAGACTTAAGTACCCGCATCTTTGCACCGCATCTCATAAAATCTTCAATTTTTCTTTTCTGCATTTCTAATTCCTTCAGTGGACAGGAAGGACGGACAGAGCCATTTTTTCCTATTAATACGTATACGTGTATTTTTGCCTCTTAGAACTCTATTTAAAGCCTTTTTGCTCTATATAGAAGATCTTGTCCGTCCGTCCCATAATGATTACTTTTTAACCTTTAGCCTTAGGACATTTTTCGGGAAGCGGGACAGGCTGTTTCTGACCTGTCCTGACATAAACCCTCTGTCTGCCGTAGAAAGGCAGAGGTCTTCTGTCATTGGTGCGCTCCCACCCGTCCAGCCGTTTCATCATGGCTGCGATGTTGTAACTGTCTTTAGCCTGAATATCCTCGGGGCGTTTGCCGAAACACTCGCACCAGATTTCAAGGTTTGACACCTCGGTGCGCTGAACCGTACCTCTCGGACGGGTAGGATCGGAAAGATCAAGGATGTATCCCCTCCGTTCGTGGATATCCAGACTGTTCCAGTTGGCAGGCAGAGGGGTATCAAGGTACTCCTGCAGCAGACCTTCACGATCATCCTGCTCCATGGCAAGTCTCTGTTCCTCCTCCGCAAAGGACTCAAGATGATGCGGCAGATAAAGCTCCTGTCCGTTCTCGCACATCACCTTCACCTCCGCCCAGATCTGCTCGACTATCTCCGGGGTTAAATCCCATGGCTTGTATCTGCCCCTGCCTGTAACCTTCACGTTCCAGAATCTGCGGTTGCCCGTAATGTCTCTTAGGTAGCCGGTTTCACTGTTGGTGGTACCGAAGAAAAGACACTGTCTCGGATGCGTCACAGCACGTTTGGCAAATGCAGCGCGGTACTGATCGTCACGTCTGGAGATAAAGGCCTTAACCTTGTCGATATCGGCCTTTTTCATGCCCGCAAGTTCGCTTATTTCATGGAACCACACCCCCTGCAGTTTCTCGGCTGCGGTCTTGTCGTTCATGTCGAATATAGTCAGGCAGTCGGAATAAAACCCCATGCTCAGAATAAGAATGATGGTTGACTTGCCTATGCCCTGCGGACCGTTGAGGATTAAGATCTGATCGTACTTAATCCCGGGAACGTAGATTCTTTTGTACCCGGCACACAGATGGATGCGGGTAACCGTCCGGGTGTATTCGTTGTCTTCCGCTCCCAGGTAGTCAATCAGCAGTGTTTCAACGCGCTTGACTCCGTCCCACGGTTTCAGACTTTCAAACCGCAGCTTGATGGGATGATAGCCTCTGTCATCCGCCACTTTGGTTACGGCAATGTTGAGGTTTCTGTCGGAAAAACAGCCGTAGTAATCCTCCAGGTAGCACACCAGATGTGCATCATCCACATCTCTCCAGAATCCCCCGGGATGTTTCCATGGAACATTCCCCACGATCTCAAGGTTATCTGCAAGCTGATTGAACCGGATACACTTGAGATTCTTATCCCTGGTAAGGATCAGCCGGAGGTTATAGGTGCAGTTCTCCAGCTCGGTACTGCGGCTTTTGTATTTAAGTTTCTTTTTCCACTCATCGTCGCCTTCAATTTCCGGATCTGCGAAGTCGCTCTTTGCCTCCGCTATACGTTCATTGGCAAGAGCCACTCTCACCTCATCCTGCTGCATGGCAAAATCGCACATTGCCTTGAAAGACGCCTTTTCATCGAGATCCTTGAAAAGACCGAGCCTCACAGCATCAAAGGCATTGCACAGAATCTGATATGCCGGATCCTTGGCATGGAAGGAAATAATGAACTTACCATCGATGATGATTGCTCCGGCGGTACTGCTTGAGCCGATCAGGTGGTAGCGGTTATCACTCTGGGATGCCTCATATTTGTTTGCCAAAAAGGTATCAATCGCCTTGTTAATCGGGTAATAGACACGATTGAAAACCCCGACTATGCCGATCTTGGCTAGAGGATCCTGAACATGCTTTCCGGTATTCTCATGAGGCTTTCGTTCCCTTGATGATCTCGGAAGTTTCAGAGGATCTTTCCAGTCCGGGTACTGAGCCAGAAACTTATCCGGATCGAGCCATTCCTTTTCCACTTCCTTAAAGATGTATTCACCGTCACTGGGAGTGCTCGGCAGAAACATCAGCTGATTGACTCTGAAGGAACACTCATCGAACTGCTCAATACCAAACTGCTGCGCCAGATATCTGGCTATAGCCTGAAACTCCTCCGGGGTTACGTCCCTTGTAAGAGGAATAACGCCCCTTGCCCTGGGAGCCTTCGGTGTATGTCCGTGGGTGGTGTAAAGAAACGAGGTATAAGGAACCCTGTTTTCAAAGTCTTCAATAAAGCCCTGTTCAAGCATGTCACCGTCAAGCATTATGGCTGAACGGCTTTTGACCTTATCAATCTGTCTGATACCGTCAATAAGCACCCCGGCAACAATACCGCCGTGATCTTTGGCTTCAGTCTTTTCGTCCCGGCTCATATGAGCATACTGAGCAACCGTCTCCGAAGTACGGTAGGTTTTTCTGAACCTGTCTTTCAGCTCTCCGTACCCAGAGGTCTGATTCGCCCATTTATAAGCCTTGCAGCTGTTGGCGCAGGCTATATTAAGTTCTCTCATTAACTCTCCTATTGATTAACCTTAAGACACTGTTCGCTGATGGCAGTCCTTGCAAAGTCGAGAGCCTTGCTTACCGCATACAGTCCCTCATCCCCACTCACGGCAATTTCAAAACCGACAACCCTTTTCTTCTCGTTAATTACAGGAAGAAAGCAGAAATCACCGCCAAAGCTTTCAAGTGAAATGTAGGCTCTGCCGCCTCTGCTGCGGTTTTTACCGCCCTTATACCCGGTGGTTCCTGCTTCAACGCGAAGGTCAGTTCTGCCAAAAGCCGTTTTACGTTCGAAGGTCTTAAACAAGACCCCATTGACACACGCATGTTTTTCTTTAATTGCGTACATTTAATTTCTCCTGAATACCGTTAGTCTCGAGGGCATTTTTCCGCCCTCTTACCTACTAATGCCCAGAAGTCCCCCGTATTTACAAAAAATCCTAAAAAAAATTTCTTCCCGCCAGGGTGTCACCGTCCTTTATCTAAAGATGAATGCAGAAAAATCGTAAAAACAGTCTGGTCTTGGGCATTAGGCAGTAAGGGCGCAGAAAACCCGTGCTGAAAAAAAATCTGAAAGTTTTTTGTAAAAACAGTCCGGTTCTGGGCATTAGGTAGTGAAGGCACAGAAAACCCCGTGCTGAAAAAAATCTGAAAGTTTTTTGTAAAAACCACCCGGTTCTGGGCATTAGGTAGTAAGAGCGCAGAAAACCGTGGCTGAAAAAAAAATCTGAAAGTTTTTTGTAAAAACAGTTCGGTTCTGGGCATTAGGTAGTGAGGGCACATAAAACCGCCCCGCTGAAATTTGAAATTAACCGTATTAA
>OQVQ01000096.1_pt1 | contig 41043 bp, 29 predicted proteins | sample 1691491 | NCBI WGS metagenome assembly OQVQ01 (sample SAMN03418252, study PRJEB22391) | human gut metagenome | biome: human-gut; feature: organic feature; material: feces | host: Homo sapiens | place: Tanzania | collected 2013-01
GGCTTATACATCAAGTATTAACCCGTTCGCGTGCCTTGTCTTAGCCTAAAATTTCGACGTCGGACTTGCCCGCAACCAAAATGCCGATATTTCCGATGATTTTTGGTAAAGGCGAACGCAGGCGTACTATACGTACTTCAAGCGAGAATTTGACAAAAAGCGCGGAAATTGCGGCGTTTTGGCAAGGCTCGTTTTAATCTTGTCTGGCATGACATAATATATATTACACTAAGTGAGTTTCAAAGTCAATATATGCGCCGTCGAAAAGGTTTACGTTTTTTATATACGGCGGCGGATAAGGCTGTCTGTTTTGCCGAAAAAACCGGCGGTTCTTTGGCGCAAACCGAACGATTATTCTTTTTTTTCGTGAAAATCGTTTTCTTTTTTGCATTTAGATGATATAATTCTCGTATAATCTTAATCAGGAGGAATAAAATGAACGGATTAACTAAATTCGGTTACAGAGTATTCCAGAAATCCATGTGGGTTGCAATGTGGTTCTTGCCGTGGCATCAGAACAAAGGCACACTTTCGGGCGCAGGTTCAATCAAACAACTTCCCAAATGGATCAAGGAAAAAGAAGGTTGCACCAGCGCGCTTATCGTTACCGACGGCGGCTTGTACAAACTCGGTATTGCCGACCCCATTAAAGAAGCTTTTGAAAAAGAAGGAATGAAGGCTGTCATTTACCATGACGTAGTGCCCAATCCCACCATCACCAACATCGAAGACGGTCTTCGCATTTACAAGGAAAACAATTGCGACGTCATCATCGCTCTCGGCGGCGGTTCTCCCATGGACTGTGCAAAAGGCATCGGCGCACGCGTCATGCTTCCCAAAAAATCGGTACCCCAACTTAAAGGCGTGCTGAAAGTTACTTTGGGCAAACCTTTCGGAAAACTTCCCCCGCTCGTCGCGATTCCCACGACGTCCGGCACAGGTTCGGAAGCAACTCTTGCCGCTGTTATCAGCAATCCCGATACGCACGAAAAATACCCCATTAACGACCCGAAGATTATACCGCGGTATATCGTGATGGATCCCGAACTTACAATCGGTCTGCCCCCTCACATTACTTCCACCACCGGTATGGACGCTTTGACTCACGCAGTCGAAGGTTACATCGGCGGCGAAAACACCGCACAAACCAAAAAGGACAGCGTCGAGGCAGTTCAACTTATCCATAAGTATCTGAAAGAGGCTTACGACCACGGCGACAACCTTGAAGCAAGAAACAAAATGCAATACGCTTCGTTCATCGCAGGTCGCGCGTTCACCCGTTCCTACGTCGGATACGTACACGCAATCGCGCATACGCTCGGCGGACACTACGGCGTGCCTCACGGTCTTGCAAACGCGGTTATCCTTCCCTACGTTCTCGAAGCATACGGAAAGAGCGCGCATAAGAAACTTGCCCGCCTTGCAGACTGCATCGGTATCCAAGGCAAAGACGACGCCGAAAAAGCAAACGCTTTCATTCAGTGGATCAGGGATATGAACTCTTCCATGAACATTCCCGACAAAATCCGCGCGAAAGACGGCAGCCAGCTCATTAAGGAAGAAGACCTTGCCGACTGCATCACGAAAGCCCTGCACGAAGCCAACCCCTTGTATCCCTGCCCGCAAATCTGGGACAGAAAGGAAGTCGAGGCGATTTTCAGAAAGATTATGTAATCTTCAAAAAAAACAACCACCGCGGAAAAATCCCGGTGGTTTTTTTATGCTTTTTTTGATTATTTTCGTTTGAGAGTGTTGAGATAATCCTTTTGCGACTTATCAATTCTGAAACTTTCGCGCGCCTTTTGCAAAGCCTTGTTGTGCGTCCATACGTCCAGGACGTTACTTTTTATCACGTCAAGAGTTTTGTCGGGAAATTTACAAAGCGCAGTCGCCATAAGCCAGGCAACCGCCATCTTTACGTAATATTTATCACTTATTACGCTTGACGAAAGCGCAAGCACGCGGTCGATATATTCGTCGGTGAGATAATACGTCATCATCGCGACGATTGCAAAGCGCAGGTCGTATTCCTTATCGCTTTCAAGATATTCCGTCAGATAATCAAACCATTTTTCGCGGTCTTTCCCGATGAACTTGCACCTTGCGACGAACATATCGCAATTCGCCCAGTTGTCAATTGCGGCAACGACGTTCCTTACATCCGCCCTTTTCGTTTCGTCGTCGGTTTTAAGCTTTGCAACGACGAAACTTTTTATCAAAAGTTCTTCGTACACGTCATCGGAAAGCGAACCGATGACGATGCGTACGTCGCCGTATTTCCCCGCCGCGATATCTTTTGCGACGCTTTCGACAAAAGGCGTTTTAAGCCCGATTATCGCCTTTTTCGTCGGTATAAGTTTTGCGCTGAACGCTCTGGTTTTTTCGTCCGCGCCGTTATAAATCGTATCTTTCGGCGTCATATCAGATTGTCTTGTCAGTGTCGGTTTTTATGAAGTCCGATTCGTTGTCGTCGGTGCTATATAACTTTACTTTTTCATTGGGATTTATCGGCGGAAGTTTGCCGCCGTTTTCTTCCTTCTTATAAGACAGCCTCAAAAGAAGCGGCGTGATAAGCGACGTCACAAGAATAAGTATGAGAACGAACGGCATAATGCTTGGATTGACCATATCGTAGTCGATGCCCTTTTGCGTGCAGACAAGCACGACTTCCGCGCGCACCATCATACCGATACCCACGCGGTAACTGTCTTTTATTCCGTATCCGCAAATCAACCCGCCAAGACCGCAACCGACAACTTTTCCAAGTATTCCTGCCGCAACGAATGCAAAGCCAAATCCCACAAAAGCGGGGTTAAAGTGGTCAAAATTAAGGTTTATACCTATGTTTGCGAAAAATGCGGGCGCGAAAATCATATAATTGCTGATTTCGATACGGCGGTCGACGTACGTCCTGTCGGCAATGCCCGAAAGCATAAGTCCCGCAACGTAAGCACCCGTAATATCAGCAATTCCAAAGAGTTTTTCCGCGGCGTAAGCGAACACGAAACACACCACGACGCAAAGAATCGGGATACGTCTTGTGTGCGGATATCTTAAATCTATGCGGCGGATTATGAACAACGCGACGTAGCCCATCGGTATCGCCATTGCAAAGAATGCGATAAGTTTTGCGACGACAACCCAGACGTCCGCGGTGTTCCCGCTTTTGTCAAGGCTGATCATAAGCGACAGCAAAACAATGCCGATTATGTCGTCCAGAATCGCCGCGCTGACAATCGACGTGCCGACGCGCGTTTGCAGTTTTCCCAGCTCTTTAAGCGCGGCAACGGTAATGCTGACCGACGTCGCCGCAAGTATCGTGCCGTAAAACAGGTTGGAAAGAATCTGTGAGCGCGACACGTGAAATCCGCCGTTGAACGCGCTTGCAACCAGAAATCCGAACAGCAACGGAAACGCCACGCCGAGAGTCGTGATGACAACCGACGCTGCCCCCGTGGATTTGAATTGTTTCAGGTCGGTTTCTATCCCCGCCGAAAACATTATGAAAATTACGCCGATTTTTGCAAGGAAAGAAATGCCTTCCATTGCGGTGGCGTTGAATATCGTTTGTCCCGGGATAAACTTGATAAGCCCCAAAAGTATGCCCGCAAGCAACATCCCCACAACCTGCGGCAGCCCGAGTTTTTTGAACAGAATCGACATAAACTTGGACAAAAGCAGTATGAGCGCAAGCGGCAATAAGATTTCGTAATAGTTCATAAAACGGCCTCTTTTATGGTAATCTTAAATGTTATTATACTATATAACTAAATATACTTAAAGTCAATGTTTTTTGACATTTTGGACAATAAAAAACTGCCGCATATCGCGACAGTTTTCAAGCGGTTGATTATTCCGATCTCAGACACTCGACGGGATCTTTGTTTGCCGCAATCGCCGCGGGGATAATGCCCGCAATCATCGACAAGAAGAAACTTATCACGAAAAGCGAAATGGCGTAATACCAGTCAAGGTGCAACAGGTTGGGAATTTCGATGACTTTCTTAATGATCACGTTTGCGATGTAAATCAAAAGATAGCCGAAGCCGATACCCAGCGCGCCCGAAATCATACCGATTATCGAAGTTTCGGAAATGAACAGGTTGCTTACATCGAGTTTCCTTGCGCCGATACTTCTCAGAACGCCGATTTCCTTGCGCCTTTCAAGGACGGACGTATAAGTGATGATTGAAATCATTATCGACGAAACGATAAGCGACACCGCCGAAAACGCGATAAGCGCGGTGATCATGGCGTTGGTCATTTTTTCGACGTAGCCCATAATCGTTTGCAGCATGTCGGTGTATTTGATGGAGTGGTTTTCGTCCTTTACGCCGGTGTTCACCCAGGTGTACGTGCCGTCTTCGTTGCTTTCTCTGACGTAGTACTGATAATCGTCAAGGACTTTTAAGATGTTCTTTTTACCGTCGAAATTCGCCGCGTAAATCTGAATACTGTCGGGGTTATCGAGTTCGGCATATCCGAAGTTGGATTTCATATACGAAATAACTGCCTTTTTAAGGTCATCCTTTTTGTCGATGCTGCCGACAGCGTCCTTTATTATTATCGAATTATCAAGATACTCGCCCGCCTTGAACGTTTGTCCTATGGTGTCGAGCACGCTTACGAAAGCGATTAGCCCGCTATCCACGCTGTAAACAAGGTTGCCGTCCTCGATTTTTGCAACCGTACCATCGCTCATGACCTGATATTTACCTTTTGTTTTGTCGTATGAGACCTTATAACAATTCATAAGCTGCGAATCAATGATACCGATACTCTGGCAACGCTCGACAAGCGCCTCGATAACGGCGTGGGGATATCCGACAACGCCCTGAATTGCCGAAGCAGACGCGTTTTTGTTGGGACGTACAACGCCCGACACTTTCATTTTGATGCCGCAGTGTCCGTCGACAAAGTCCCCGTCGTCTTTGGTGCGTAATATCTTTCTGTTTCCTTTTCCGTCTGTACCAAAGCTTATATACGAATTTTTAATAACGCCTTTTTCCACGTCGAAGTAGTCGCTGTCGCAAAGGACCGCATATTCGATGCCAAGCAGTTCTTCTTCCGTGAAGTTCCTGTCATAGAATCCGTTGCCGCTTTTCGTCCCGCCGAACATATCCTTGACCTCGGACGGGTGTACAAGACCTGCCGCAAACAGCATAAAGTCCTGAATCTTGTTGTATTCGTCGACTTTCAACACGCAGTCGAAAACTTTGTATTCCTTGCCGTCTTCGACTTCGATACGCCCTTGTTTTGCGTCTTCGGGCCATGCGCCCGCAAGGACGTCGTATTGCTGTTCAAGAATTTTTTGGTTGGAAATAAGTTCCGAGAACACGCTGAATTTGTCAAGATATCCGCTGAATTCGCCCAGCATATCTCTGAATGTGCTTGTAAAGCCCACGGATTCCATCATCGGCTCCATAGAGTCGGCAAACGGGTTAATTTTGGTATAAGGGATATCGGACAAGGCGGTATCCTTATCCGCATAAATCGGCTTTTTATTTTCTCCTTCGCCGGAAAAACCCGTAACATATTTTATTTCACCGGTGGCAGAATCCCTGACGGGGATACGCCTGTAAACATTAAGGCTTGACGAATAAACGTATTTTACGTAGCCGTCGGTATCTTTAAGCCCGATGTCGGGATCGTCAAGATACGACTTGATTTCTTTAAGGTCGTTTTCAAAAAACAGCGTTCTGTTGTTCAAAAACTGACCAATGTTTCCGATATCTGTCAACAGATTTCCGGCAACGGGATTTATGCCGATGGTTGCGCCGGAAGGGAATTTTTGCCCTTCGCTCTTCGCCATAAGCATGTTGGCAAGTTCCATAAGATCGGCGCCGCTATCGCTGATTTCAAGGGGGTAAAGAGAAAGCGCGCTTTCTTCGGTCTGACGGATATATTTATTCACGCCCGAAGACAACGCCAGAACAAGCGCAATACCGATAATGCCGATACTGCCCGCAAACGAAGTAAGGAAAGTGCGCCATTTTTTGCTGTAAAGGTTTTTGGCGGATATGCTTATCGTCATCGCGCTGCCCATGGAAACCTTGCGCTCTTCCCGTCTTTCGTGTCTTATCTGCTGATATGTTTTTTTGATGCGCTGACGAATGGTTTTCTTTTTGGGCAGAGGTTCGCCTGATTCGTCAAGGACGACTTCTTCCTCCTCGACGTCGTCGGGATCGATAAGCGGATCGGTGTCGTCAACGACTTTTCCGTCGACGATTCTGACCGTTCTCGTGCTGTATTCCGCCGCAAGGTCGGCGTTGTGCGACACCATGATGACAAGGCGGTCTTTGGCAACTTCCTTCAACAGGTTCATTACCATTTTGCCGCTTTCCGTGTCAAGCGCGCCTGTGGGTTCGTCCGCGAGAATTATCGCGGGATTGTTGACAAGCGCCCTTGCGATCGCAACCCTTTGCATTTGTCCGCCCGACAGCTGGTTGGGTTTTTTATACGCCTGATCTTCCAGCCCGACCTTCCTTAATGCTTCGAGAGCAATTGCCTCGCATTCTTCCTTTTTGCGCCCCGCAAGCGTCAAAGCAAGCTCGACGTTGGAAAGCACGTTGAGGTGCGGGATAAGGTTGTAGCTTTGGAAAACAAAGCCGATTTGTTTATTGCGATATCTGTCCCAATCTCTGTCGTCGAAGTCCTTCGTCGACTTTCCGTTGATAATGATGTCGCCGTCGGTGTATCTGTCAAGACCGCCGATAATGTTCAGTAACGTGGTTTTGCCGCAGCCGCTTTGTCCCAGAATCGTGACAAATTCGCACTCGCGGAAGTTCAAGGTGATGCCTTTCAAAACGTGAACCGTGTTCTGTTTTGTGACGTAATCCTTGGTAATGTGTTTTAATTTAAGCATTAAACGCTCCTTTTGTAGATAAAGTATTAAAAAAATACGTATCTATTTTATCAAATATGGCGTATGGTGTCAAGAAATTACATAAAAGCGACGTTTTTGGACAAACGTACGGTTTCGCCTCGTAATTGCTTGAAAAATACATTCCCATTATGTTATAATCATACGGTAAGAGGTTAAATTATGCTTAAAAATTCAAAAGAACGTTCGGGCTTTGCCCTTGTATGGTTTTTGTTTTCAATCGCGTACACCGTCGTGCTGCTCGGCACGGGATACAATTTTCTTGCCCCGTTTGCGGCGGCGATTGCGGCGGTTACCGCGCTTATCGTGTTTATCCGCGCGCTGTTCAACAAAAAGTTTGAGCCGCTTTTCGTCGTCTCGTACGCTTATATGATTCTTGAATTGTTCGTGTATTTCCTTTTCTGGGGCGCGGACGAGTTCGGCAAAGTCGTGTGGTATAATCTTATTTTGTCCGCGTTGCCGCTTTTCTCGGGACTTATGCTTTACGCGCTTGACAAGAAACTTCCCGACGGCACTCTTAAACGCTTTGCGACGGCGGCGTTGTCCCTTGCGATGACGGCGACGTCTTTGTGCTACGTCTTTTATATGTCTTTGAGAATCCGTCCGACCGTCGAAAGTTTGCAGGCGGGACACGACGCATACCTTAAAGAACTGTCAAAAACACAAGCCGACGCCAACGCGCCCAACGTCCTTATCATACTTATGGACGATATGGCGTACTCGGACATTTCGGCATACAGCTATCTCGGTAAAGCAAACGCCACCATTCAGACGCCCAACATCGACTCCCTTGCAGAAGGCGGAAAGTATGCGGCGGAAAACGGAATTTTTATGGAAAACTTTTACGCTTCCGCACCCGTATGCACCCCGTCAAGGTTCAGTCTTCTTACCGGTCGTTACGCCACGCGCGGCTATATCGACAACGTTATTTTCCCGACGCCTTGCGACAGCGATCCGTACTCAATCACCCACTTTATCAATCCATATCAGTTCTTAAACAACGTGGACGGTATTTTGGGCGACGAAATCACCATTGCCGAAGCGTTGAAAGCGGTCGGCTACGACACGTCGTGCATCGGAAAGTGGAACCTTGGCGACTATGGCGAATATCTCCCCACGAATCAGGGCTTCGATTACTTCTACGGCAGCTATTACGTCAACGATATGACGCCTTATAACTGGGTGCGCGAGGTCGGGGGCAAAGCCGAAGAAGTGCGTACTCACGCCGAAAATCTTGATCAGTCCGAATCCACGAAGGAATTTACCAAGGAATTGAAATCCACACTCGAAAAATCAATCGACAGCGGCAATAAGTTCTTCTCGTTTTACGCGACGCCGTGGCCGCATTACCCCATTTTCTCGGACAATAACGGCAACGGAAAAGGCGACACCACCGACGACAGTTACGTCGACTGCATCGAAGAATTCGACAAGTCGCTTGGCGAAATTTTCGATATGCTTGAAAACAAAGGCGTCTTTGACGACACGATGATCATCTTTACGTCCGACAACGGTCCGGGGCGTGAAGGCGTGACGGGAAGTCTCCGCGGAAGGAAAAACACCACTTTCGACGGCGGCATGAAAGTCCCGATGATCGTAAGTTACCCGATGGGCGTAAGAAACGGCACGATAAAAAATATGACCGGCGGATATAAAATCGAATCGAGCGCAATGCTCACCGACCTGTTCCCGACGATATTGTCGTACGCGGGCGTGGACGTTCTCCCCTCGGATCGTATTATCGACGGCGTGAATCTGAAATCGCTTTGGAGAGGCGTCGAGGTCGCCCCCGATTCCCGAGTGCACGACGCCCTTTTCTATATGAAAAAAGGCACGGTTCAGGCCGTTCAGATGCCCGTTGAAGTCGGCGGCGTAACATACGATTTCAAGTATTATCAGAAAGTACGCACCGAAAACTCGGCGTTCATCGACCAGCAATACAAAAACTACCTTTTCAATCTCGATACAGACCCGGCGGAAGGCTATAATATCTCGATGACCTATCCCGACGTCGCCGACACCCTTTTAGAAGCGCTTAAAGATTTCAGAAAATCGTTGAAAGAAAACCGCAGGGGGATTAAGTAATGCCGCCGATTTCGATAATGATTAAGCCCGCGTCGTCAACGTGCAATATGCGGTGTAAATACTGCTTTTACAACGACGTCGCAAAAAACCGCGAAACGCCGTCGCACGGCGCAATGAGCCTTCAAACGGCGGAAACCGTCGTCAAAAAAGCGTTTGCCTATGCCGACGGAAATCCCGTCTGGTTCAACTTTCAGGGCGGCGAACCGCTGCTTGCCGGGAAAGCGTTTTTCAAGGCGACGCTTAATCTTATCTCCCGCGCAAATATCAAAAACTCGCCCGTGTTTTTGGGAATCCAGACAAACGGCACTCTCATCGACGACGAATGGTGCGAGATTTTCAAAACCAACGACTTCCTTGTCGGGCTTTCCCTTGACGGCGACGAAACCGCAAACGTAAACCGCGTGGACAAGGACGGCAACCCAACTTTTCAAAAGGTCGTCGCGGCGGCAAAACTTCTTCAAAAACACGACGTAAATTTCAATATCCTTACCGTTCTGACAAAGGAAGTCGCGATGAGAATCGGCAAGATTTATCCGTTTTTCACGTCGCAAGGCTTCAAACGGTTGCAGTTTATCCCCTGCCTGAAACCTCTTTCCGGAGAGGTCGAAAACCCCGATTTTTACCTTGACGAAAAAAGCTACGCCCTGTTTTTACTGTCTGCGTTCGCGTTGTACCAGAAAGATATGGCAAACGGCGATTACACGTCGATACGCCAGTTTGACAACTTCGTGCGACTTGCTCACTTCGAGCGCGCCGAACAGTGCGGTATGAACGGGCATTGCACGCACCAGTTCGTGATCGAATCGGACGGCAGCGTGTATCCGTGCGACTTTTATTGCACCGACGAATACCTTCTTGGCAACATTTCGGACAAAGACTTTTTCACGCTCGAACACACGAACAAAGCCGTCGAATTCATAAAAGAAAGCCTCGTCGTGGACGAGACTTGTAAATCGTGCGAATATTATATGCTTTGCAAAGGCGGCTGCAAGCGCGAAAGGCGCGACGTTGAAAAATGCAAGGCGTACAAAACCTTTTTCAGATTCGCCCTGCCTTATCTCAAAAACATGTCATAAAGACTTGCGTTTCATCACGCACAAGGTTTCGAGTTCCGCCGTTTTCGGAAACATGTTGTAAGGCGTTACCGACGCGACTTCAAAAGTATCACCAACGTACCTGACGTCGCGTTGCAAGGTTTTCGGATTGCAGGAAACGTACACGAACTTTTCGGCGCCCGACCTTATCACGGCGTCCAGCACTTCTTCGGTCGCGCCCTTTCTCGGCGGATCGATAACCACGCATATTTCGGGCTTTATGCCCGATTTTTCATTGCTTAAAATATCGTTTACGAGTTTTGGCAACACTTTCGTTGCGTCGCCGCAAATGTTTTCGACGCGCCCCGACAGCCCGTTTTTCTTCATCAAATCGTTTGCGTTTTCAACCGCTTCTTTCACGATTTCCACGCCGTAAACTTTGGCGTTTTTATTGGCTTTTGCAAGCATCGACGTAAGGATTCCTATGCCCGAATAAACGTCGACGATTACGTCCGCGTTTTTCACCGCGGCGTTTACCCCGTCGTAAAGTTTTTGTCTGACCCCGTCGTTGACCTGCAAAAACGACTTTGGCGAAAGCGTGGTTTTTATGCCGTCGATATCGACGTCTCTTTCCGCACCATATAGTTTTTTCACGTCGTCGCCCATAATGACGTTCGTGCGTTTTTCGTTGACGGACGAATACAAAACGCATTCGAAATCTTTCGACAAAACTTCAAAAAGTTCGCGCCCGTACGGCAATTCTTTCCCGTTTATCACAACCGTCGCGAACAACAGCCCGTCGACGTACCTTGCGACAAAGTGTCTGAGCAACCCTTTGCCCGTCGCCTCGTCGTAAACGGAAAGTTTTTGTTTCCTTCTTTCGTCGTTTGCCCAAATTTTCACGGCGTTTATTATTTTCGTCGCGAAATCGCCGTGCAGCATGCACCCGGACAGTGCGACCACGTCATGCGTGTTCCGCCTGAAAAAGCCAAGCGTGATTTCGCCGCCGTCGACGGTGAAAGGCATTTGCAGTTTGTTGCGGTATTCATACTCCTTGTCAAAAACCGTGTCCGAAACCCGAACGTTTATCCCCGCCTTGTTCAGCGTAGTTTGAAGGAGTTTTCGTTTCAGTTCGTTTTCGGTCGGAAAATCGACGTGCTGCAACACGCAGCCGCCGCACTCCCCGTACGTTTTGCACGGCGGAACGACGCGGCAATTTGCGGGGCGCACGATTTTCACGGCGTCCGCCTCGGCAACTCCTTTGTAAACCTTTTTGATTTTGATTTTCGCAAGGTCGCCCGCCGCCGTGTACGGCGTAAACACCGCAATATCTTCGATTTTTGAAAACCCTTTGCCGTCAAGTCCGAAGTCGGTAATTTCGGCAAGGTAAGTATCCGTAACTTTCATATTGTCAATTTTATCATACTTTTTCAAAAACGCCAACCGTTACGCGCTGCTTTAAGCGTTTTGCATTCTCGTTTCAACGCCTTTTAGTATCGTTTTGAATTCTAAATTGATGCTTATATTTGTTTTGAATTCTTTACAATAATCTATACGAGGTGTATAATATGAATATATCGGCTTTTTCTGAAAGATTAAAGGATCTGCGCATCGACGCAGGCATGACGAGCGACCAGCTCGCAAAAAAAATCGGCGTTACGAAAAGCACAATTTCGTTCTGGGAAAACGGCGTAAACGAGCCTAAGGCAAGTTACATCGTCGCGGTTGCGAAAGTGTTCAGCGTATCTTCCGACTATCTTTTGGGGCTCAAAGACACGATTTAAGAGGCAGGTATGAACAAAATCGATATAAAAACAAGAAGGACTCTTTTATGGGCGATTTTCCTTTCGGTCGGTTTCCCTTTGGGAATCGCGATGACCGTCATCGGTTTTACGAAAGGTCAGTCTTTCCGCGCGATGGGCATCGTCGGCATTATCCTTATCGTTATGGGCTTTTACGGCGCGCCGATGGTATGGATTCATTTCGGTCAACTTAAATATTTCTCGCGTCTCAAAGCGCAGATTGTCGGCGACGGCATCAAAAGCGTGAAAATGCTTGCGGAAGTTCACAACAGGAATCCCGAAGTCGTGGCAAACGACGTCAAAACGATGGTGCAAAAAGGTTATCTTGACGGTTATCTCGTCCTCGACAACGAAAGAATCATCGACAAAACCACAATGCGCGACAAGGATTACGAAATGATGGAGGCGGAACGCGCGGGGACGCTCAATCTCGTCCACTGCCCTTTCTGCAACGCAAAGTTCGAGCTTATCAACGACGTCGGCGTTTGTCCGTACTGCAACTCGAAAATTACCAAAGAGATGCTGGACAAATCCGTGAAGGCATACAATAAATCCGATAAATAATTTCGGGACGGGGGGATTTTTTGGAAACTACAAGTCAACGCAAATATTTCAAAGGGCTTCGCGCGCTTGCGCTAACGGCCCTTTTTTGTACGATTGCGCTCACCCTTTTTATCTGGGGCGAGGCGTTGACGCCCGGCGATAAAAGCGCGATTCAGTCGGTGAAGGTGTCCGACAACATTCAGTCGGCAATGAAATCCGATGAGCCCGCGCCCCCTGTTTCCGCCGTTACCGGATATTTTGTCAAAAGCGTCAGGCGCGACGGCAAAGTCCTGACCGACGTCGATCATTATTATACGGACGACGTTCTGGAACTTGGCGTCGAGTGTCTTCCGAAAAACGCCGACACCTCAAAACTTTACTTCGAGCGCGGTTTTGACGAGCCCGAAGATTACATAACGGTCAAAGAAAACGGTGAAGTCACGCTTCTCGCATGGGGCTATCGCAGGGTGATTGTCAGGTCGAAAGACAATCCCGACAACGTGTTGTACGATTCCAAAATATACAACGAAGGCGTCAACCCCGAAAAAATCAAAGAAATAAAGACAAAAATCTTTCTTGGCGACGAAATACTCGAAGCCGATGAAGACAAAATAATCACGCTTAAAACCTGTGAAGAATACTTTCTTTCGGTGACCGCCGTCACCGACGACGAATACAACGGTTATTACGGCGTCTCTACTATCGAAACAGAAATTCTGATTGACGGGGAAAAGCATAATGCCAACGACAAAATCTTTTTCCTGCCTGCAAAGCAGTGGTTTTATCCGTTAAAACCAACGGACGGGGACTCAACTCTTAAACTTGAAATAAAACTGGGCGATAAAACCTTCCCTCAAAAAATCAGAATCGTGGAAGGCTCGAAACCGGAAGCCACGGGATTCACTTTTGATAATAAACAACGCGTCACAAAAAACGACGACGGCTCGTTCAGCCTTACAATGAAAAAAAACGAACACCTGGTCATCACAAGCCAACTCGGCTTCCATGCAGAAAACAAAAGCAAAGGCGCGCCGTCAAACATAATCAGCAAATCGTCCGATACAGACGTCGTCAGCGCAGACACAACGCACCTGCACGCATATAAACCGGGCACCGCCACGATTACGTACTTTTCAATTTATGACAATACAATAACGGCAACGCTGCACGTCACCGTGCCCGACGTCGTGAACGGGCTTACCGTCGTCGCCCCCGACAGATGCGTCAAAGGCGGCAAAATCGATCTCACCGCGTATACGGGCGGCAACGTCACGAAAAACGTGAAATGGGAAGTCGTCAAAGGCGAAGGCTCAATCGACGAAAACGGCGTGTTTACGTCCGACAAATCGGGCAAAGTCACCGTGCGCGCAACGTACGTCGGCCGCCCCGACCTTACCGTCGAAAAGACGATTACCGTGTCCGTCTTCGACACCTTCCACACGCTTATACGAAAAGGGCTCGGGCACTTCTCGCTTTTCCTTGTGCTGGGGTTCGGATTGTTCGGCACGTTCTTCCTGCTTATTAAGCCGAGATGGGTGTCGCTGCCCCTTTCCTTGCTTTCGGCGTTTGTCGTCGCAGGCATTTCGGAAATGTTCCAACTGCCCGTTTTCACAAGCGGACGATACGCAACCTGGCCGGACGTCGCAATCGATTTTCTGGGCGCGCTGTCGGGCATCGGCATCGCCGTTGTCGCGGTATCGATCGTCGGGCTTATCTGGTTTAAGGCAAAACCCGAAAGTTTCAAAAATATGAAAAACGAGTTCTCGTTCCTTACGTTCAAAACATCTTTCAAAAAGCAGGAAAAGATTTTCACCGACGAAAACTAATCACATTCCCCCAAACCGCAAAAACAAAAGACCGACGTTTTATCGGTCTTTTTTTGAGTGTTAAACATTGTTTTTTGTCGGGATACGGATATTGCCCGCGACACGCACTCGTTATCCGCAGTACATAAATCCCGCGAAACTCACGTCCGCCCAAAGGTCTTTCAGCAGCACTCCTTCAATGTTCGCTTTTGCTTCAAACTCCTCCCTTGAACCATACTCCTGCTGCATATCTTCCGAGCAAAACACAACCGTTTCTCTCCCTTTCAGAAACACTTCGTATGATACGTTTTCATAGGTAAAAAGCATTTCGCTGTAAAAGTACAGCCCGTTCACGAACTCGTCAAAAGTCGCTTTGAACGGCAATCCTTGTTCATATTGTTTTTTTGCGGTTGTCGTCGAAACCAGCATGGGATAACTTATTCCCCATTGCCTTTCCATAATATCCGCGTCCTTTTCAAATTTCCATCCGCAGTTTTCACACTCGCCGTTGCCGTATCTGTCCTGCAACGCGACGCCGCCACATACCGGACACTTCACAATCTCATCTTTTTTGTAAGGATCGTCGTATTTGAAAAACTTGAATTTTTTTGCATCAAGCCCCGAAACGTTTCTGTTGCGTTTCTCCCACTTGAACTGCGCCAAATCTTCCCAATTCAGATTTTTCGTCCATTCGTAAGCGGTCGGTAAAAATTCCTTGATATTGCCCGTCATTGCGGGAAACGGCTCGTCGTAGCACAAAACAACGCTCGGTTTGATTCTTTTCATCATCTCGTTGTAGCCGAGCATAAAATCTTCTTCGCAATTCTCCCGGCAATACGTGCATACCACAACCGCCGAGCCTTCTTCGATGCCGTCAAAACAAAAGTCAAACGACTTTTCGTCGCCCCACGATACCGTCGGAATTACCCTGAGCCCCCTGCTTTGCCAAAACGCCCCGCACCAGCGATTTTTGAATACGCTTTCGATTTGAAGCGCAAGCGGCATGTTTGTAAAAACGCTGAAATCCGGGCTGAATAAAGCATAGTATTGCCCGAGTTTTTCAAGTTCTTCGTCGGGATTGTCATAAACCTTTTCGAATTTCCAGTCGTATGTGAAAAAATGAATGGTCTTATCCTTGTTTTTTTCGTCGCCGTTTCTTGCGTCCGCATAGCAAAGAAGTTGTATTTTTTCAACGTCGATATCCTGCTTTTTGATAAGCGGCATATCGTATGCGCCGACGCTTTCCCCGTTATACAAAAACTCATTCCTGACAAGTCGTTGCTTTCTTTTTTGTTTATCGATTTCGTATTCGCTCTCGATCTTTCTCATTTGTCACCTTCCCCGTTTTCATACACAACATATTATAACGCTTTTTATTATATCATTCCTTTCTCATTTTGTATATTTTTTGCACTTTATAATTAGCAACACGGACAACAGGACTTGTAGTGAGCGAAGCGAGCGTAATAGCATAAGCGAGCAAGTTTACTTGCAAAGCGTTGCGCCAGCTGCACAGCGTGCAGGAGCAAACAAACGCAGTGTCGTTTGCCGACCGTAGTTTTGTTTCAAGTCCGCTGTCGCATGAAAAAAGACAACCCTTTCGGATTGTCTTTTTTTGGTGCGCAGAAAACAACCGCAGTTGAACACATCAATCAAAACAGTTTTTTGCTAATTATTTTCGCAAGAACAATTATCGCTTCTTCTTATGATATAAACTAAGTTACAAACGACGAATACACCCAAAACCTTAATAACGCTTGCTTTTTTCATACCCGACCTTAAAACTATTTTTCGCGATGCGACCGAACATTAAATCTTTTAATCGTCGATATTAACTTTTTCGACGCATAGTCGGACGGAGCACGCCAAGCCCAATTTCCTTGTGCAACGGACGGCGTATTCATTCTGCCTTCTTCGTTTCCAAGCAAAAGCCAGTCCTGCAACGGTATCACCGCAAGTTCCGCAATTGAATCAAACGCCAGTTTAATCATCTTATACGTTGGGTTTAACCATTTGATGTGCGAACATTCTCTTTTGAATCGTTTTAGCGTATCTCCGACAAGGTTTTCCGTCCACGTACGAGTACAGTCGGCGTCGTGAGAACCTGTATAAACCACGTAATCTTTATTTGCATATAGCCTCGGCAAATATTCGCTGTCTTCATCAAAAAACGCAAACTGCAATATTTTCATCCCGGGATATCCACAATAAGCAATCAACTCGCGCACGTCATCGGTCCAAAAACCAAGATCTTCCGCGATTATTTTTGCATTAGGGACACTTTGATTTATCGCGTCGAAAAGTTTTCCCCCGGGGCCTTTTTCCCAGTGCCCGTTGCGAGCGGTTTTCTCACCATACGGAACCGAATAATATCCCGCAAACCCGCGAAAATGGTCTATCCTTACAATGTCAAATAACGACGCGCAGATTTTGATGCGTGAGCACCACCACTTGAAGTCGTTCTTCTCCATTTTCGCATAATCGTAAATCGGATTGCCCCACAATTGTCCATCGGGAGAAAACCCGTCGGGAGGACAACCTGCAACGAACGTCGGATTCAAATTCTCGTCAAGCAGATACTCGTCCGTATTACTCCAAACGTCAACCGAATCATATGCAACGTAAATCGGTATATCTCCGATGATTTTTATTCCTTTTGAACGCGCATAATCGCGAACCTTTTTCCATTGCGTAAAAAACTTGAATTGAACGAATCGCCAAAACTCCGTTTGACCTTCAAAATCGTTTTTCCTCTCGATTGCGTTTTTGTATATTCGATATTCATCCGCCCAAGATGACCAAGGCGCATAATCATAACTCTCTTTTATTGAGAAAAATAAAGCATAGTCGTCAAGCCACTGCTTGTTTTTATGACAAAAACGTACATATTCGACAGTTTTTACAAATCTCGAAAAGGCTTTTTTGAGCACGGCAATTCTTGTTAAAAACAATCTTCCGTAATCTATGCGCTCGCTTTTATTCTTCTCCCCTTCAAGTTCGTCGCTCGTCAACAATCCTTCTTTATACAATTCTTCCAAATCTACAAAATAAGGATTGCCGGCAAAAGACGCCGGCGATTGGTATGGGCTATCTCCGTATGCGGTTGGGTTAAGCGGAAGAATTTGCCAACATTTGGTCCCTGTTTTGTCCAGAAAATCAAGCCAGTCGAAACACGCTTTCCCGAAAGAACCTATGCCGTATTCGGAAGGCAGTGCACTCACCGCCATAAGCAATCCGCTTTTGTGCGAGAATCCGAATTTTTTGTTAACCGCCATATAACAAACTCCCTATGCCGACCTGTGTTATTTCAATCTGATTTGCCCTTCAATATCAAATATGGACACTTTGTCAATGGGCAATACAACGTCAATGCTTTCTTCATTAAAATCACCCCCGACCTTGGCGTATAATACCACTCCGTCTCTCTCGCATTTTGCATATCGTTCGGTACCGTAATCTAAAATCTTTTCGACCGAAAACAGTATGCCGTCCGTAGAGATTTCAACGTCTTGTGGCGAAAACTCAAAACTCAACGCCTTTCCGATAATTTTCGTTCCGCCGATTCCAACCAACTTCGACGCAAGTTCTCTTGTGCACTCAAACTTATGTCCCATCGTTTCGAACGAAAATTTCGGGATTGCGGCAGACTTAACGATTTCCTTAAACGTTCGCTTGTCTTTGTTCCTTTGACGAAGCATTTTTCCGCTTAGCGTATTGAACGCAGGTATTGCCTCGTGAACAATCTTGTCGCCTGTCGAACACGTAACTTTTTTCAAGTCGATACCAAGCATAATTTCTCCGCTCACTTTTTCGTCAAATAAAGCAAAAATTATCTGACCGCCTGTTTCGACGTAATGCAAATACTTTCCGTTGACTTCTTCGACCTTTTGCACCGTTCCGACAACGTCGTTTCCTTTTTCGACAGCATCGACAGGAATGGTCAACTTATAATTTCCGTCTTCCATTGAAAATGCCGACGGCAATTCTATCCTCGACGAACCGATTTCAACCGTATGATTTTTCACGACAACGCTTATAACAGAGCAATCGGGAATTCTCGGAATCATATTCGCTTCGGTTTCCGCATCAAATACCTGCATGTTTTCGATATCAAACGAGATTTCCGTGACGCTTCCGACTTCAAAACGCGTCATTGTCGGCGCTTTTATAACAATTTTGGTCGAGCTTTGCAAGCCGAGTTCCTTGTCAAAGTTCAAATCTCCGAATACTTGGCTTTCGGTTCCCAATTCCTCGATGTGCGACACCTTGATTTTTGCCTTTGCCGTATATTTTTCGGCATCGATGGAGATATGTTCCGCGCGCAGTCCGAGCACGACTTTTTTCCCGTGGAACACGTCCGCTTGCTTTGCTTTTGCAAAGAAGTCTTTGGGCAACGCTATTCTTAACGGCGCGTCGGTAGCGACAAACGATATATCGTCGCCTTCGACATTGATTTCCGCGTTGATGAAATTCATTTGAGGCGTTCCTATAAAACCTGCGACAAACACGTTTTGAGGATACTTATATAAATTGGTAGGCGTGTCGATTTGCTGAACGAATCCGTCTTTCATAACGACTATTCGCGTGCCCATCGTCATTGCCTCAACCTGATCGTGCGTGACGTAAATAAATGTAGTTTGCAACCTGTGATGCAGCGCGCTTATTTCACTTCTCATTGCAGTACGCAATTTTGCATCGAGATTTGACAACGGTTCGTCAAGCAAGAAAACCTTCGGCTCTCTTACGATGGCTCTTCCCAAAGCGACTCTTTGACGCTGTCCGCCACTCATTTCCTTTGGTTTTTTGTCCAGATATTCGGTTATATCCAACGTTTGCGCCGCTTCTCTGACCTTTTGATCGATTACCGCTTTCGGCAATTTTCGCAATTTCAGACCGAATGCCATATTTTCGTACACCGTCATATGCGGATACAGCGCATAATTCTGGAAGACCATCGCAATATCTCTGTCCTTCGGTTCTACGTCGTTTACAAGCGTATCGCCTATATAGAGTTCGCCGGCAGTGATTTCTTCAAGACCGGCTATCATACGAAGCGTGGTTGATTTTCCGCAACCCGACGGTCCGACGAATACAATAAATTCCTTATCTTTAATATCCATCGTGAAGTCGTTTACGGCTTTTGTTCCGTTGGGATAAACTTTGTATATGTGATTGAGTTTTACGTCTGCCATAATTACCCTCTTATTGTTTGACGGCGCCGGCCGACAAACCGTTTATCATATATTTAATCAAGAAGAAATACAAGATTACAATAGGGACGGCGATAAACACCGCACCTGCCGAAAATCTTGCGAATTCGGTTTCCGGAAGAGACATAAGCCCGACCGCCGCCGTCCACATGTTTTTGTCTTTGAGCAGAAGCTTCGGAAGGATAAAATCGCTCCACGGCCACGCAAATTGCGTCAAAAGCGTATATACCAAAATCGGTTTTGACAGCGGAAGAGTTACGTTAAAAAATATCCTCGCATTGCTTGCCCCGTCGATTCTTGCCGCTTCGTAAATCGAATTCGGAATAGTGTCGAAAAAGCCTTTTTGCACCAAATAGCCCATCGGAGCACCGCCTGCATATATAAGAGCAAGCCCTATATGACTATTGATGAAATTGAATTGCGTCATAAGCAAATACACGGCAACCATTCCCATAAACGACGGGAACATCCCGAGAATCAGCGCGCCCTTCATCAATGATTTTCTTCCCTTAAACTGGAAAGACGAGATGACGTAAGCCGTTAAAATAACCAAAACAGTACCCAAAAGGCTACTTATCGTCGCCACAAGCAAAGTGTTTGCAAACCACTTCGGATAGTCGTACATAACGGTGTCCGCAAACAGCGCCTTAAAAGAATCCAGAGAATATTCCGACGGGAAAAAACCATTGAAACTATATATGCTTCCGCTTGCCGAAAAACAACTCAGCACCACCCATATAATAGGAAATACGAAGATGATTGACACCAGCAACACAACGGAGTACGTGAGCAAAACGTTTGTGGTTTTTTTGAGTTTAACACTTGATTTTTTTCTCATTTGAACGTATCCTCCCTCTTATATGCCGATGAGCGCACGTAAACCAAAAGGCTTATTGCCGAGGTGATGATAAACATAATCAAACTTATCGCAGCGCCTATTGAATAATAGTTGTTGTCAATCGACATCCTATACAGCCAGTTGATAAGCAAATCGGTGTCACTTGCAAGGAAATAACCTTCGCTAAGGACGTCGCTTCTCAGGAAATAGAATACTCCGAAATTATTGAAGTTGCCCATAAACTGACTGATGAGAACAGGCGTCGTCGAAAAGAGAACGAACGGGAGCGTTATCTTTATGAACTGCACCCATGAACTTGCCCCGTCTATTCTTGCCGCTTCGTACAAATCGTTGTTCATATTTGACAGTATGCCCGATGCAAGCAACATTATCGACGGAACCGACAACCACGCATTGACAAGCAACCCTATGCCTCTTGCCATCCATTTGGAATTGATGCCCAAAAAGTCGATGATTTTGCCTCCGTTTTGCACAATTATCTGGTTTATCGGACCGCCGTTGCTGAACATATAATGGAATACAAGCAACGATATAAAGCCGGGAACCGCATAGGCAAGCACGGGAAACGCCCTCCACAGCGCCTTTGGCTTTACGCATTTTTTATTGTACAAAATTGCAAGTCCGAGTCCGAGAAAATAATTGATGAACGTTGACAAAAACGCCCAAAGTAAGTTCCACCCGAGTATTTTGCCAAACGATTGCGACAAATCGCCAACCGCAACCAATTTTCTGAAACTATCAAGACTCCAATCCACCAATTCGGGCGGAACAATTTTCCCGCCGTAGTTGGTGAATGCGATCAAAATCATAAAAATTATCGGCAAGACGTTGAATATCATTACGCCCAAAATGGGAATAACGAGTGCCGCCTTGTAAAAATTGCGGTTCATCAGCGACGACAAATCGTCTTTGAACGACGAAACTTTTCCTTTGAAAAGCAAGTCTTCTGCTCCGCGATGAGCGTCTTTTATGTTTGCCACATAGACGATTATAAGCGCAATAAGAGCAATCCAGGCAAATATGCCCATCAACAGCATAATTACCGAATCGTCACCCTTTATGCCGAGCCACGGATCTGCTTTTACCGTTCCCAAGGTGAAAAATCCGAACAAGTCCTTTATCCCGCGGAGAGCAAAATAGGTAATGAACCCCACTTCCAACAGAATATATATAAATCCCTTTATATATTGTCCGTTGACAATTTGCCCGGCTCCCATAAAGAACATCGACGCATACGTCGCCCTGCCCGACGTGGCAAAGAACTCTTTTAAGTTCTTTCGGGATTGTTTCGCTTTTTCGGAAACGTCCCGACGCTGCTTAGCGGCATTCTCTTTTAGGTTTTTATATCTTTCTTTCAAACTTGTCATAGTTATGCAAAGGTATGAATAGCCTTGTAAATATTCGACGATATTTCTTCGATAACGCTTTGAAGTTTTGCCATATCGAAGGAACGCTTACCGCATCCGTCGGTTGCGATTTGTTTGAATCCCGATGAAATCGGCGTCCAGATTTGCTTGACCGCGCTAATGGACGGCATAACTTCCAAAACGCCCGAATCGAGGTTTCGATATGTAATTTGAGACGCTAAAGACTCTGTTTGTGCAATTACGTCGCTTCTTGCGGCAACGACGCCGAGCATATCCGCACGAGCTTTCACCATTTCGTAACCAGTTGCGAATTCGACAAACTTGACAGCCCAATCACGGTTTTTGGTATAACTGCTCACCGCATATCCGTTCACGCCGCCCATGGTTTGTTGCTCGATCCACAAGTCGTTGTTTTTGATATCTTGTTGAGTGGTTATATCTCCGTCCTTTGGAAGTTTCGGCAGTCCTGTAATAACGAGATTCTCTTTCGCCTTTGCGTCCGCACTCGCCTGATCGAGTCCCTCTTTTTGATATTGAAGCGACATCTCTTTCAAGAACTGTGAAGTAATATCCGGAGTGGTTATCGTTGCAAAAATCGTTCCGTTTGCAAGCATGGGCGCGCGACCGTTTGTAAACGAATCGTCAATACACTTTTCATCCATGACGCCGGCAAGCTCCCACATAATCTTTGCACCCTTCACCGCATTGCCTTTTGCAATACCTATATCCTTGTCGTCGGTGTTGTTGTTACCAAACACGTATGCGCCGTACGAAAGCAAGTAACCGATATTGAAATATTCGTTTCGAAGTTCAATGGCATAACCGAACTTATTGCGGTCTACATCGCGAATACCTTTGCTGTATCTGTACATTTCCGTCCAATATTCAACCATATCCGGCACGTCGTTGCCATTCTTATCCCATTCGGTCTTCCAGTTGTCGGGAAGCGCGTCCTTGCGATAAAACAGTAACGGTTGTTGAACGTTTACCGGCACTCCGCAATAAACGGTTTTGCCATCGTAATTGTATTTGAAGGCATCCCATGCGTTTTGCGGGATTTTATCATAGCAATCCATCTTCTCAATATCGAGCGGGATTATATGATGTTTTTCGACGTACGACATGAGAATATCGTTTGCCTGATACAATACGTCCGGTCCGTGACCGTACGGTCCGTCTTTTTCAAGGTCGCTGAACTCGTCCATATTCGCATCGACGGCTTTTACCCCTTCGCTTGCATACTTTGCATTGAATGCGTCCAGCAATTCTTTGAGATATCCTTCCTTTTTTGCCGTATCGTTTTCAAGAATTCGCAACACGACCTCTTTCTCTTCTTTGTCTTTGTTGCACGCGGCAAAGCAAAGTACGACCGTTGTCATCACAAGAGCAACGATCAATAACATTGTCACAAATTTGCCCTTTCTCATAATCTTTCTCCTTCTATAACAAAGGAATCGGCGTCGCCGTCCTTATTTTTATTATACTCTATCGACGGCTTTACGCCAACACCTATTTTCTTGCATCGACGTATAATCAACCGCAAAACCTGCTCCTTGCTTGCCCTTTCAATCACTACCGCGTCGTCTTGGGAATAAATTTTTAATTTCCCGTTTTTTATTGCAGGCTGTCGTTTAAGTTTAAGCACGTCTTTGAGCGAAACTTGAAACTCGATTATGTCTTTCTCTTTCAATCTCGAAAAATCAAACGTTCTTCTGCAATCGGGATCATATTCGCCTTCGAGCAATATGTCGGTGCCATAGTACAGATTGAAACTTCCCGGCAAAAAAACCAGCGTCGCAATCGCACAAAGCAACCTGTTGCGGTCTTTGTTTATTTGCGTAAAAAATCTTGCCGTGTCGTGACTGTCCAACAAATTGAACATCATGTTGTTTGTGACGTCGCTATATCTCATATAAAGCGAATTGAGCTGTTCGGCAAGTTGCTTTTCGTCTATGCTCTCGTCACCCCAGAAGTCCATCATCCGCTTAGTGAGTGCGTAGTTCATAATGGAATCAAACTGATCGCCCCTAAGAAAACTTTCGCTGTTATGCCAGTTCTCCCCAATCAAAGCCGAATCGGTTTTTTGAGACTTTACCGCTTCTCGCGCCTTTCTCCAAAAACCGTGCGAAACCTCGTCGGACACGTCAAGACGCCACCCGTCCACGTCGCATTCCTTCATCCAATATGTCATAACGTCGATAAGATAGTTTTGCACGTCCTTATTGCACGTATTGAGTTTCGGCATATATTCACAATCCCCAAAGCACGCATAGTTTAAAGGATTTTGCTTGACTTTTTCTCCGTCTATGACAAACCAATCAAAATATTTTGACTTTTTGCCCTTTTTCATAACGTCTTTAAACCGGGCAAAGTCATGGCTGACGTGATTAAACACGGCGTCCAACACTACGCGCATCCCTTTTTCATGCGCTTTTCCGACCAGCCTTTTTAAGGATTCTTTGTCGCCGAAAGACTCGTCTATGCAATAAAAATCTATTGTGTCATACTTGTGGTTCGAGTTGCTTTTGAAAATCGGCGTAAGGTAAATCGCCGTTGCCCCAAGTTCTTTTATATAGTCTAAATTTTCCGTTATTCCGTCAAGATTGCCCCCGTAAAACGAAGTCGGGGTGGGCAATTCGTCCCATTTGGCATTGATTTTTGATTTTATCTTGTCTGAACCGCAAAACCGGTCAACGAAGATTTGATAAAACACCGCATTGTTCAGCCATTCGACGTTTTGCATCACGTCATCGTCGTTGATATAAGCAAACTGAAAGCTATTAAAATATGCTAAGTTAAAATTGTATGTGGAAACCAAGCCGTCTTCGCAAAAGTAGTACGACTTGTCATTGTTTTCAAAGTAAAATACATACGCAAGCCTTGGATCGTCAAGACAAAGCGTCGCTTTGTAATAATCAAACTGCGCGTCGCTTGCAATCAATTGCATTTCTTGTTTGAATTGTTGTTGCGCAATATGATATTTTGTATTATACAAAACGGACAATTTGCAAATTTGTTCGCCCTTTGCAAAGCGAATTCTCAACACTATTGTTTTATGGTCCGTTGCGAAGCAATAATTGCTTTCGGGACGATGATAAATTGCTTGAATATTCATTTTTTATTGATTTTTTTTTGTTTAAGCTGTATAATTCGATTATTATGAGCAAGAAAGTCACAATGAGAGATATTGCAAAAGAGGCAGGCGTTTCAGTCGCTACCGTGAGTTACGTCCTTAACGACAAGGACGATTCGCGCATAAGCGAGGACACAAAACGCAAAATCTGGCAACTTGTCAATCTCTATAATTACCGCATCAACTTCTCGGCAAAATGTCTGAGCAGCGGCAACACCGACGTCGTAACGATATATATCGGCGACAACGACTCCTCTGCCTACAAAGCCGAAACGATGCTCCTTATCCAAAGACTTTCCGATAAGCTCGCAAGCATCGGATATTCCTTGCAGGTTACTTTTGACAAAACCGTCAAGCGTGTCACGAATTGCGACGCAATCATTTGCTACAATACCGACAACTCGTTCTTCCGAGCACTTGGCGAGGTAAACTTTTGCCCCCTTCTCGCACTCGATACGGTCATTCCGAACGGCGACTTGTTTTATCAGATCACAACCGATTACAACGCCGTGGCACAAAAAGCAAATTCCGTTTTCGGCACGGACAACTGGACTGCCGTTGCGCTGAAACCAAACAGCGAAGAATTGAAGGAACGCTTGTTGCAACAATTGAATCACGTTCAGTTTATAGAAGACGATTCCCCCGTTTCAACAGAATCGCAAAACATTGTCGTCCTGGGCAGTATGGTGTCGAAGTTTTGTCAAAAAAACGTTCCTGACGTTCTGACCATTGATTCTCATTCCGATGAAAAGATCGACAAAATCGTAGAGTGTCTTGACATCGCAATCAACCGAAAAGAAGCCGTGTCAAGCGATATACGAATTTGATTTTACACCGAAATTAGGTATGCCCCTGCAACAAACCGTCGCAGGGGCATTCTTATTGTTAAGCTGTTGCTTGTACCTTATAAATATCGATGATGCCCGTTTTATAGTTGTAAGTAACTCGATACTCGCCTGCTTCGGAGCAGCAAATGTTGCTCTTTCCTTCAACCGTGAATATTGCGTTTGCGTCGCCGTCTGTGCCGAGTTTATCCTTTCCAACCCAAAGGCCGCCGTCCCGCGCGCCGATATTATATGCGTCCAGACCGAATTCGACATCTTTTTCAAACGTCAGCGTAATTTCATAAACTTCTTTATTTTCGCTGTTCGCCGTCATCTTGAATTCGTCTTTGAATTCGTGGTTCCAGCCGTTCATCGTGCCTTTGACAAAAACATCTTTGCCTACTTTTGCGATAGTCAAAACCTTGCTGTAAGAGTTGAACGTTATGTTATAAGTTCCGCTCTCGCCGACTTTGACGTTTTTGCTATTCTTGCTTACTGCCGAAAAACCTACCGAGCCGACAAGATATTCCGCATCGTATGCAAAAGCCACATTGTCCCATGTAAGTTTTTCGTCGGTTGTTTTGTGTGCGCGGACAACCAACTCTTCGTCCTTGTTGAGCACAACGTTCTCAATGCTGTAAACATCGCCGTTTTGTGTCATTTTGTATTTTGCTTGGTTTTCCGACTTTTGATAGTCACCCCACTTTCCGCCAAGAATGCTACCGTCGATGAAGTAATTATATTCTGTTTCGTCAGCCGCGCTCTTGGTTGCAGAGATAGTTTTGCTTTCGGGATCGAGAACAAACGTGTATTTGCCCGCTTCCTTGGTTTTTATATTACCTACAAGTTTGCCGGTTTCATCGGTTTTCCCGGTAAACAATGCGATACTTGCCTCATCAACGTTGGTAATGTTGAAATATTGGCTGTTTTCTTTGATCTCGTCGCCTTTTGTTACGGCGCCCATGAACATGAATTCTTCACCCGCTTTGAGTTGAACTTTCAACGTGTGTTTACCGTCCGCTTCCGCTACGAAACGAGTTGCCGGCGAGAAAACGTTTGCCCAGTTGGTGATTCCTGCGCCTTTGATGTAATAATTGACGACTTCTTGCACTTCAACGGGCTTTGCGTCGCCGTTACGCGTGACGGTCAGGCGGTTGTTGCTTGTATTGGAATCGGTTGTAAGCGTGAGCGTGTAATTGCCGTCTTGCTTGACGCTGATATTTTTATTTTCGTCAAGACCGTCGGCAGCTTCCATGTATTCGTCCGCACCTACAAGGTTTCTGAAAGAAGCGCGTGCGCCGTCTTTATTGTTGTAATCGAGAATACCCGTATCAAGCAACACCGTGAGTTGGAAAGCGTCGCCGACGTGCAAATCGATTTTCAGTTCAAACACGTTGTTTTTGCCCTTTACTTTGGTCATATGATAGTTGGCAAGATCATTTCCCCAACCGTTCATAGTGCCGGAAATAACCCAGTCTCTCGTGTCAACGAAACTGTTGTCTTGCCATTGCGCATACGCTTTTGCGTCCTCTTTCATCGGAGCGTCAAAATCGAACGCCTTTGCACTGGTCGGAGTTACAAACCAACCCCTGAAAGTAAAGCCTTCTTTTGTCGGTGCTTCCGGCATAGTAGGCGCTTTGCCCTTTTCAACCTTTTGCGTTGACAAAACGGTTGTTCCGTCGTTGTCGTACAAAGTGAGCGTTACCGTTTCCGTTTTGTTGCAAGCAACCATAGAAAGCGTCATCGCCACAATGAGCAACGCAATCGATACGATAGATAAAAATTTCTTCATAATCCCTCCTACAAAAGTAATTCAAATTTTTATGCTTAACCGTTTGCTTAATCGTTAAGCAACTTAATAATACCATTAAATTTTCGGCTTGTCAATACTCCTGCTTTTGTTTTTTCCATATACTTAGCAGGAACATTAATCGTATTTATTCATTTGCCTTTCGTCCGTTGCTTTGTAGCACTACGAAAACACGCTTATCAATATTTACATATTGTAAAATAATATTGATTTATCGCCTGAAACGAATAACATACGTGGCGCAATAGACTTCAAATTATCTCGTGAATGCAATCAAAAAGTTTTAGAAAAGTAAAACTTTCTTCTAATAATCAATTAGAGCATGGCTTTGAAGTTCAATTATCAATTTATATGCAAAAAGGAAACACATCGTGCAATTTATCTTATTATTAATAATGGAAACCATAAAAAAATAGAAAACGTCATCAAAAAGTATAACAAAACAAATATAGAAAACAAAAACAAGACTAAGTATATATTATTATAGACGGTACACTCAAATCATCGGCAAGCATAGCATAAAATAAAAGGCGAGAAAATTATCTCGCCTTTTATTTTATGCTTATTCTAACTTACTCTTAAACCAAAATAATCTCTTGTAAAAAACAAAACGAACTCAAGATTAACTCTTAGGTTCGTTTTATTCTTTTTTGGCTTTCTAATACGAAATAGCTACATCCTGTAATATTATATATCATCGCTTTTTTTTAACTTGCTTAACAGCATTTAAAATCTTTATTCCAAATTTTCCTGAAATAATATGAGCATCTTTCTGATTTGAAATAGGTTCAATTGTAGCCAATATCTTTTGCTGAACTTCAGGTTGCCAATAAATTTTCAGTCTTTTCTTTGCTCGAGTAATTGCCGTGTAGAATATATTATGGGAGATTAATTCTTCAATCTCATTAGTTACAACGATTTTTACCGAATCATATTCCAAACCCTGCGCTTTATGTATTGAAATTGCATAAGCGACTTGAAAAGGAACAACCTGTTCTTTCTTTCGTTCTCCTCTATCATCATCAATAAATTTACTAACAGTAAACCGAATTATCGAATGTCCTGGAATATCACACTCAAGCAACTCAAAACCAGCATCTGACGCGCCAAATCCATTAATCGCCATATCAACTTCAATTGTGAAAGTAATCGAACTCTCTCTTTTGCCGATATCACGAATCCATCCCTTTAAATTATTATAAAGCACAGGATAAAACCTATTGTTTTCATTAAATAAAACTGGATCTCCAACTTTATATATTCTATTATCCCACACTTCCGATAAACTGCCATTGTCGTTCTGTAAAAAGCGATTTATATTATTTATCCCATATAATCCGTCGTAATTCAAACAAAGAATAATATTATCATCAGAGTCTTTCGAGAAAATTGTCCCATCTTCTAATTTCGCCGAATATTTATTTCTATAAATATATTCTGTAATTTTAGGATCTAATTCACGTACTCGATTCCATAATCCAATTAAATTGTTATTTTGTCTGCCTCTGTAAGGGGTTGAAAGTTCAAAAATAATATTTTTAGGTAAGAAATAACGCGCAAGACCAAACCAATTACCAAAAGATATTGATTGTATTTGAAACACATCCCCAACAAGAACCAATAATCTGCACGATAAATGTTGCAATAAGTCCTTCATTGAATGATTATCTACTGTACTGCACTCATCTATAAAAACAACGTCATAACTTTGATTTAAAAATTGTTTACTTCCCGCAATCGTGCTGAACTCACTTTTTTGGGTTTTTATCTCTCTTCGAAGATGTTCTTTTGCAGGATTTGTATTTGCCAGAAACAACTTACACTCATCCGAAAAATAACTTGCCAAATACTTAATCAACGTCGTTTTACCTGTTCCTGCAGCACCATAAATCATTGCCAAATTTGAATTTGAAAAAAAATCCGGCAAAAGTTTCTTCTTTTCCTCCGAATCCACAGCGGGGTTAGATGAAATCCAAGAAATCATTGAGTTTTTATACCCAATTAACCCGTCACCTTTTCTACTAATTAAATTATTTAGAATCCAAACCGTATCAGATACGTACCCATTTATAAATATGTGCCCCTTTTCTATTATCAAACTCCTCGTCTTTTTATGTTTTTCTATAAGACGCGAATTAAATTTCTCAACAAGTTCTTCGATGTTTCCATATTTCTCTACTTCATCAATAGGCGTAAAAAGTTGCACGTTTTGCTCCGTATTAATACGGATTTTTCTAGACAACATTTCATCCTCGTGCCCTTTAATCTTAATACTATAAAAGACGTCAAACAACGGCGGATTATGGTCGTGTAATGAAGCATCGTATGGCATTTTATCAAAAGGCAAACTTTCATTTAGCAATCGCAAATTCGATATCCAATTGTTCTCTTTCGGTGCCATTTGCTGTTTCATAATACTATGACGTAAACGCAACAGCAAATAACGAATAATATTATACCCGGATTTATTATTTATAGATAAATATCTACATTTATCCAATAGCGTGAAAAAATTATTTGAATTACATTTAGCCACCAATTCTTTTTTTAATTGTTCATAATATTTCGTATCATAATCAAGTAATTCAGTAAGGCTAACTCCTGTTGACGAAAGGTAGTCCATAATAATTTTATATTCTTTTGTTCCGGGATTTACTTTATTAACGCATAAAATAGTCGCTATATCCTCAAGCTCAACGGGACGGATAGCAACAATATAATCATTAACAATTTTAATTGGCATTTCTCGATTTATAATATCGATTGAACTATCTATGAAATCAAGTTTTATTGAGTAAAATGACGGTATATCGCGATTTGAAAAAACGATAAATCTATCAAATTTACTGGAAAAGTCATCAGCGGGAACTACCGTTAGTTGATAATATGTTTTACCTGCAACAAAAAATGGCTTCGTTTTCTGAATATAATATCTGTCACTCGGTTTGCTCTTACAATATTTTGCATTGTTTAATTGTTCTGCAATCTTTTCATAATATTCTTTCAATGAATCATCATTAAACAATAAATAGTCTTCCATATTGTCTAAAATATTCAGTGAATAAACAGTTTTGCAGTAATCTCGTATTTTAAGAAGCCAGTCATAGTATTTGAGCATCAATCTGATTGAACTGTCCTCATCCGGCGTATAGTGAGAAACAGACGCCTGCAAAAAATCATGAAATTTGCTTAAAAATCTTAAATTACCGCGCGACTCAACATATTTTATAGCCCTCTCGATATCTTTATAACAATTAAGTTCAATATTTTCTACGTCACTAAATATACGTTGATCTACAGCTTCGACAAGATTTCTTAAATTGCCTAATATGTTTTGAGAAACAAAGCCACGCTCGCTATTGGGCATAGCGGAAATATTCTTACATATATTAGCACTTATAGTAATAATATTCTGATCAAATTCATTCATTTGTGCTTCTCCTTACTTCTTAGTGCTTTACAATGAACCTGTTTTTATAAATTATATCATACTTGTTTAATTTATTATATTATACCATATTTCGTCATTTCTTTCAAGTCGTTTTGACAACACATAGAAAGAAGTCCAAAACAGGTGTTTTAGACTTCTTCATTATCATTTAACCGCTATCTTATTAAGTTTTTATAAGTACTTTCAAAAATATCCAAACAGTTATTGTCTATACTATTTGCCTCTAACAAATCACTTAATTGTTTTATAGTAGAAAACTTGTATCGTATTGCTTTTATAATTTTTTCAAAATTTCTATCAGAATATGATTTTAGCAGCATATCCACCGTTTTCTTATAAGCCATAAAATCACAATCTTTCATAGAATACCCAACGTCTATTATCTCTAATAATGCAACTAAATCTACTATATCGCCATCAAACTCTAAATCGACTCTTTTTAGAAGATACTGACCTACACTCTTTTGCTTTGACTTTATGTTATTCGTATAAATTTCTGTTTTACAATCAACGTAATTGGATATCCCCACGTCATTGAATAATTGATATCCGACAAACATTCCCTTACCATCGTCTACATATTCGTCGAAAACCAACTCTTCGTCCACCGGCTTTTCGCCTATAAAATATACACCTTTAGAAACAGGCTTAAGTAAACCTTATTCCTCAAGCCTATTTAATATCTTTAACAAAGTCTTATACGGGACTTCTGCAAATTCCGTATTTTTCAACTTTGACACATCAAAAATTGCACCGCCATTGTTCTTACAATATTCTCTGACCAATTTAGTATAATTCAAATTCTCACCTCCTTAAATTAGCTAAAACCTCTCTATTAATTACATTATTACGCATTTTGGGACGACAAAAAAGCCGACGCTTGCTATTTCTACAAAATGTCGACTTTTTATCTTGGTGCGGACAACAGGACTTGTAGTGAGCGGAGCGAGCGTAATAGCATAAGCGAGCAAGTTTACTTGCAAAGCGTTGCGCCAGCTGCACAGCGTGCAGGAGCAAACAAACGCAGTGTCGTTTGCCGACAAAACGTAGTTTTGTTTCAAGTCCTGTTGCAAACCAAAGATATGAAAAAACGAACCGAATTAACGGTTCGTTTTTGTTTGCTTTGGTGCGGACAACAGGACTTGAACCTGCACAGCCTTGCGACCATAAGAACCTGAATCTTACGCGTCTGCCAATTCCGCCATGTCCGCACAACGGATAAAATAATATCTTAAAAACCGCATAAAGTCAAGTATTTGAAACCATTTATGTTTAAGCGGCGAGAAGAGCGCGCGCAATGCGGTTTACGTCAGTGTTGTCGATTTTCTCGGGAATAATCGCTTTCAGCTCGTCCGCAGACAATCCTTTCACGAAAATGAAGTATTTCACGTTGGTGCCCGTATGCGTTTTCGTGGTATAAAGGCTGTTTTTGATATCGTCCTTGGTTTCGCCGTCCTTGTATTTCAGCCCGCCCGTTTCGTGGTCGGCGGTGACGATAATCGCGCTGTCGAGGTCTTTTAGCCTGTCGTATGCGATTTTAATGGAGTTGTCGAAGCTTTTAAGGTACTTTGTCATCGGGATAATATCGTTTTTGTGGCTTTTCTTGTCGATATGCGCGCCCTCGATCATCAGAAAATATCCGCCCGGGAAGCGGGCTTCCATAAATTTCAGCGCGAACTCGGTGCACATTTCGAGCGTAGGCGTATCGGCGGTGCCGTCTTCCGACGGAAGCGACGAAAACGGCATAATCAATTTATTGCTCAAAACGCTTCCGCCGACGTCGTTAAAGCTTGTTGCGAACGTAAAGCCCTTGCTTTCAAACTGCGATTTATATTTCGTGTATTCGCCTTTTCCCGCGCCGAGATACAAATCCACGACGTCGTTAATCTGCCCTTTTATTATTTCGGAAGTGTCGCCCCTGTTGTTTGCGTGCGACGAAAACGACGCCGGCGTCGCGCCGTAAAGATTGTCCGTCGTCACGATACCCACGCCGAGCCCTTTCTCCTTGGCGTACTCTGCGACGCTTTTGACGTTATTTCCGCCGTGGCGCGCGACTTCGCCGTTATTGAATTTTTGTCCGGTTGCAAGCGCGCTTCCGGCTGCCGCACTGTCTGTGGGAATACCGACGTTGTTTGAAAACGTCGTTACGAACCCGTCTGCCCCGAGCGAGCGCATGAACGCCCTTTCGCCGTAATACGTTTCCGTCGTTTTAATATGGTTTTCGCCCATACCGTCGCCGATGAACAACACGGTTTTGCTTGCGAGCCCGGTAAGGTCTGAAAAATCGGTTTTATAAAGGTTTTTCGTGCGGTTGAGCGCAACGCCCATAAAGGCAAGCGACACCGACAGTATCGCTACGAGCGCCGCCGACACAACCCACAACAGAATTTTACTTGTCCTGACTTTTGTTTTTTTCATAATTTCTTATCCCCGTAAAAATTAAAACGTTTTTTGAAGCGACGAAAGAATGTTTTCGGACGTTTTCGCGACTTCTTTAAGCGCGCCTTCTTCAAACGGAGATTTCAGCCCCGCAAGGCGAACAAGATCGGTGAAGACGTACGAGCCGCCGCGCGTCGCATGTGCAAGATACGCCTTGAACGCCTTGTCGTAATCCTTTTGCGATTCTTCCAGAAACTCGATCGCGACGGTCTGAGCAAGGCAGTAATCGATGTAATAAAACGGGCTTTCGAAAATGTGATTCTGGTATTGCCATCTTGTACCTTTTGAAAGATACGGCACGTCGTCGGCGTCCATCCACGGGCGGAATTCTTTTTCAAGTTTCAGCCAGACGTCGTCGCGCTCCTTAGGCGTCATATCGGGATTTTCGTATACGATATGTTGGAAGTAATCCACTATCGTTCCGTACGGAATGAAGGTTAAAGCGTCGAAAAGGTGCTTATAACGGTACTTATTTGCATCTTCGCCGAAAAACATATCCATATATTTCCAGGCGAAAAACTCCATTGACATGCTGTGTGTTTCCGCCGTTTCCATTGCGCCGAGACCGAGTTCGCACGGCACGACGGGTTCCGACATATAATACGCAAAAGCGTGTCCGGCCTCGTGCGTTACGACGTCGACGTCGGCGGTCGTTCCGTTGAAGTTTGCGAAGATGAACGGCTGGTGATACTTATCGAAACTCGTCATATATCCGCCCGTCCATTTGCCTTCGCGAGTGAACACGTCGAACGCGTCGGTATCCATCATCATATCCATAAACGCGCCGGTTTCGGGGCTCATATCCTTGTACATTTCCTGCCCTGCTTTCAGAATGCCGCGCTCGTCGAGAGCGGGTTTCGGATCTTCCTGAAAATACGTGTCGTTGTCGTATAAACGCATGTGGTAGATGCCGAGTTTTTCCGCAACCTGCTTTTTCAGACGCGTCACGACGGGCACGATATCCTTTAAGACGTTTTCACGGAAAACCTTTACCATTTTTTCGTCATAGCAAAGCCTGCCCATGTTGTAGTAGCCCAACTCGACGTAGTTCTTGTATCCCATTTTCTTTGCCATAAGGTCGCGGTTTTTGACCATTCTGTCAAAGACGTCGTCCAGAAAATCGCTGTGTTTTTCCAGCGTTTTTCCAAGTGCGACGTACGCTTCTTTTCTGGTTGCGCGGTCGCTGTCCTGTGTGAATTTGCGAAGTTCGCCAAGCGTAATATCCTTGCCGCGGAAGTTATACGTACATTCCGACACGAACTTTGAGTATTCCGTAACAAGCGCGTTGTCTTTTTGCATTTCGGGAACGATCGCGTCACTCACCGCTTTTTTCTGCAACTCGAATTGTTTAATGATGACGGGATTTATTTTTGTTTTGAGTTCGTCCAAAAACTTACTTCTTAAAATCGCGTCGGCGTATTTCAGATAACTCACCTGCACCACGGGCATTTTCTCGTCGTAATAGTCCTTTTCGGTGCTGTAAAACTCGTCCTTGGTATTAAGCGTGAAACGGGCGTTCGCAAGCGACGACTCCGTATAAAAATCGCGCAAAGCGTCGTTCACGAGTTCTCTTGCTTCCAGCACGTCGTCGACGGACTTCGCCGCGTTGATTTTTTCAACCGCTTTATCAATGACGCCGCATACCTTTTCGGCGTCCGCTCTTTCATAAGGAATTTCCGAAACTTTCATTCTTTGCATAAATACTCCTTTGCGCGAAAACGCGCGCTACCGTTAAATTGTAGCACGCGCCTTTGAAAATTTCAATTATAAACGCCGTTTAGTTATTAAAACGTAACGGTTACTTCATATTCGAACGTCTTTCCCGCGGGGAGAGTGTTGATAAGGAATTTGTTTTTCAGTTCCCTGTCGCAATCGACGGTGTCGGGAAGCCCCCACCACGCTTCGATGCAGGCGTATTTGCCCATTTTGTTGTTGGACCATATCGCAAGCACGGGAACGTTGCCGATGTCGAACGTGATTTTCTTGCCGTCGCGGCGCAGAAGGATTACTTTTTTCGCGTTGTTTTTCGTGACGACCGCGTCGTGGATAAAGGTCGATTTCACCAGGGGGATTTTGTTGGTAAACTCCGACTTTTTCTCGCCCTTAACAAGGTGCAGATCGTCGTCGAATTCATATTCTTCGATGGGTTTATCGGTGTCGATAATCGCAAAGTTTCCGGATACGTCGCAGGTATCGTCGGTTTCGTCGCCGACAAGCGCCCAGCCAAAGTGCGTGCCGAGCCCGAAAGGCATATCGACGTCGCCGGTGTTTACGACGGTGTACGTGATTTTCATACTGTTTCCGACAAGTGCGTATTTCACCTTGAAATCGAAATCAAACGGATATTGTTTTTTGGTTTCTTCCGTCGATTTAAAGTCCATGACGAGCGTGTCGCCGGTGTTGCTTTCCGCCGTGAAGACGTTGTAGCGGGCAAGCCCGTGATTTTTCATTTCGTAGCGTTTTCCGTCGACGGTATACCAGCCGTCTTTAAGGCGCGCGACGAAGGGGAAGATGACGATGTCTTTCGATTTCCACGATTTCTCGCTGCCCTGCCAGAGATATTCCTCGCCGCGATATTTCACGCTGTCGAGAAGGCTGCCGTTTTCGTTGACCGTTACGTCCAGAATGCCGTTTGTGATGTTTTGCATAATTTTACCTCTTATCTTTTTTATTTTCAAAAATTGAAATTTGCCGTGTTGTAAATCGTCGCGACCGACGTTTCTTCCGATTTTTTCCTGCCGCGCTCGCTTTCGATTGTCCAGGATATGAACGGCGGATATTTCGCGCGTTTTTTCTTGCTGCGCGGAATCCCCAGAATATTGCAAAGCAGAAAATCGGGTTTGAAATCGAGTTTCGGCGTCTTCGGCTTAAAGCACGAGAGCGCAATCGTATATCCCTTATCCTTAAAATACTTTGCCGCCTTTTCGTTGAAGCCTATGTACATATATTTGCCGTTATAGGACTTTAACTCATCAATCAGTGCGTCACAAAGTGCGATTTCGTTGTTTCGGCACTTCAACTCAATCAATATCGGGGTGCGCCCGTCAACCGCCGCAAGCACGTCTTTCAGCGTCGGAATCGTGTGCGAAGTGTTTTTGAGTTTAAGCGCAGTCAGCTGACTTTCCGTCATTTCTTCGACAATGCCGTTTACTCCGCACATACGCTTTAACGTGTGGTCGTGAAACACGACGAGTTTGTTGTCTTTTGTCAGATGCACGTCGATTTCAAGCCCCAGTCCTTTGTCCGCCGCAATGCGGATTGCAGTGAGCGAGTTTTCGGGCAAAGTCTTGTCGAAACAGCCGCGATGGGCGTAGTCTTTCACGCCGCCGAGAATGTCAAGAACGTTTTCCATATTATTCAAAAATCCTTTTTATAATGTTTTTCGCTTGTTCGTATAAATCTTTTCGGGTGCCGTCGTTTATCGCGACGTAGTCCGCCCGCTTTATTCTTTCGTCGTCCGTGGCTTGGTTTTTTATTATGTTTTTCGCAAGGTCTTTTGAAATATTCCTTGTCGAAACGATGCGGTTTATTCTCACGTCTTCACCGGCGGTCACGACGATTACTTTGTCAAACAAATCCGTCATTCCGCTTTCAAACAAAAGCGGCACTTCGACGACGGCGTCGCCCGTGATTTCTTCGATTTTCCGCCGTATTTCGGGGTGCGCGAGCGCGTTGAGCGTTTTGCGCTTTTCCTCGTTTGAAAACACTTCTTCGCAAAGAGCAGCCTTATCGACTTTCCCGTCTTTTACGGCAATCGGAAATGCCGCCGAAAGTTTTTCGATATATCCTTTGTCGCGCAAAAGTTCCGCATTGATTTCGTCGGCGGAATACGTCCTTATCCCAAGTTCTTTCACGGCGCGCATAAATTCGCTTTTACCCGCGCCTATGCCGCCCGTTACCGCAACTTTCATATTACGCCTCGTACCAGCTTTTGCCGCTTGCGACGCCTACCGTAAGGGGGACGCTGAGTTTTACCGCGGTTTCCATGCTTTCTCTCAGGATTTTTTCAACCTTGTCCTTTTCGTTTTCGTCGGCTTCCGCGATAAGTTCGTCGTGAACCTGCAAAAGAAGTTTCGCACTTGTTCCTTCCAGGTTTTTCGCCGTTTTCAGCATTGCGATTTTTATAATGTCGGCGGCGGTACCTTGCAACGGGAAGTTCATTGCGGCGCGCTTGCCGAACTCTCTCACGGCATAGTTACTTGACGAAAGTTCCGGCATAAGACGTATGCGGTTGAAAAGTGTTCTTACAAAGCCGTGCTCTTTTGCGAATTCGACCTGCCCGTCCATAAACTCTTTGACCTTCGGATAAGTCCTGAAATACCGTTCGATATACTTTTTCGCGTCGGCAACCCTGATCGACAGGTTTTGCGCGAGCCCGAAGTCGCTTATTCCGTAAATTATTCCGAAGTTGACCGCTTTTGCGTTGCGGCGCATTTCGTCCGTTACGTCGGCAATATCGACGCCGTAAATCTCCGCAGCGGTCGATGCGTGAATATCGCGGCTTTCGTTGTACGCCCGTATGAGGTTTTCGTCGCCGCTCATGTGCGCCATAAGACGAAGTTCGATTTGCGAATAGTCGGCGGAAATCAGCACTTTGCCCTTTTCCGCGACGAACGCACGGCGGATTTCCTTGCCCTCGACGGTGCGAGTCGGGATATTTTGAAGGTTCGGCTCGGTCGAAGACAGCCTGCCCGTGTTCGTCAGAGTCTGCTTGTATTCGGTATGCACACGCCCGTCGGACGACACCGCCTTTTCAAGCCCCAGCACGTAAGTCGACAACAGTTTGGAAATCTGACGGTACCTTAAAATAAGCGGGATAATCGGGTGTTCTTCGTAAAGTTTTTCAAGTACGTCCACGTTGACGGAAAGCCCCGTCTTGTTCTTTTTGGACGGTTTCAGCCCGAGTTTGTCAAACAATATCACCGTAAGTTGTTTGGGCGAATTTATATTGAAAGTTTCGCCGGCGTACGAGTAAATCTTTGCGGTGAGCGTTTCGATTTCGTCCTCGTATTTTTTCCGAAGTTCTTCCAGAACCCCGACGTCGACTTTCACGCCCGCGCATTCCATATCGAACAAAACCCGTTCAAGCGGCAGTTCGATATCGTGATACAGCGACGAAAGATCCTTACTTTCAAGTTCCTTTTCAAGGTAGTCGCAGATTGCGAAAAACGCCGTAACCGAGTCGCCCGAAACGTTTGCGGCGGCTGCAAGAGTATCAATATCCTTGAAACTTCTTCCGCCGAAAACAAGATATGCAAGAAGCCCCACGTCCTTTGGCGTTGCCGACGTTTCGACGCCGGCGTCCTTGAAAAGATGCAAAAGTTTTTTCAGGTCGGATACGACGCACTCGCTTGTCAAATGCGGCGCGATTCCTTTCAGTACGTCGTCCATCGTCATACCGCCGAAAAGGTCGTAATTTTGTTTAATCACATAAAGTCTGTCGGCAGAAAACGCAACGTCGACGTCCGCCCCTGCGTTAAGCGCGAAAGGCTTTCCTTTGTTGTCGTCAAACAACTTCTTCAAATCGTCGATATTGTCAATTTCAACTGTTGTATATTCGATTTTGACCTGTGAAGTGTCGTTTTCGTCGGATTTTTCTTCTTCGTCGGTGAACGCGAAACGCTTTGTAAGCGACGTGAATTCCAGCGCGATAAGCGCGTTTTTCGCACTTTTTGAAAGCGGATACGAAAACGTAATATCCGACATTCCGATATCAATCGGCACGGCGGTATTTATTGTCGCAAGCGTATAAGAAAGCCGCGCCATATCTTTTCCGTCCCTGATTTTTTCGCCGAGTTTCCCTTTGATTTCGTCGGCGTTAGCAAGGACGTTTTCCATTGTGCCGTAGGTTTTGAGAAGTTCCATCGCGGTCTTTTCGCCGATGCCCGGAATCCCGGGGATATTGTCGGACGCGTCGCCGCGAAGAGCCTTGTAGTCGATAATCGCCGACGGCGTTTCGAAGCCGTCTTCAGAAAGCCTTTCCTTGTCGTATCTCACGACTTCGGTGATTCCCCTTTTTGTGAAAAGCACGTTGGTGGTGTCGTCGATAAGTTGCAGGCTGTCGCGGTCGCCCGTGACGATATCCGTAGGACACGAAAACCTTTTTGCAAGCGTGCCGATAATATCGTCCGCCTCGTAGCCTTCAAGTTCCACGATTTTTATCCCAAGGTCGCCGATAAGTTTTTTAAGGACGGGCACTTGTTTCACAAGTTCTTCGGGCATGGGTTTTCTGGTCGCCTTGTAGCCCGCATACATATTATGCCTGAACGTCGGCGCTTTCAGGTCAAACGCAGCCGCGATATGCGTCGGTTTTTCTTCTTTGATAAGCCGCGCGAGCATGGACACGAATCCGAAGATCGCGCCGGTTGGGTTTCCTTTGCTGTCGGTAAGACCGGGGAGCGCGTAATACGCGCGGTGCAAAAGGCTGTTGCTGTCGAGAAGTAAAAGTTTTTCCATTATTTATTAAGGCGTTTTGGCGAGTGATAGCACTTATAAAACGCTATGAATATTTCCTTTAATTCGTTTTTAATACCCCTGTCGTTTTTGATGACCTCGTCTATGCCGCCTTTAATGCCCTTTGCGGCTTTTTTCGCGGCGGAGAAAACGGCTTCGTAAAACTCGTCGATATCGTAAAAGCGGAAGCGGTCGACGTTGAAATACACGGCGAAAACTTCCAGAAAGTTTTCAAACACTTGCAAGTCCGAAGACTTCGACGACAGTTTAAGCATATCGCGCAGCGTGTCGATGACGTCCTCGATATTCGCGTCCTGCGACTTATGCACTTTCAGTTTCGCAAGGGTGACGACTTCTTCGATGGCTTTTCTGTCGATGCCGTGCATGAAGTCGGAAAACGCCTGATCGTCGACGGCGCGCACGCAGAATCTGAAACTCGGCAAGCCCAGAATTGTGCGCTTTGCCTCGTAATAGCCCATTTCCTTGAATCTGTCGATATTTTCTTTCGTGAAGTTTACGGCGTAATCGAGCTTTTCGCTGGGGGTAAACACCAGAAGTTTCGCGCCCTTTAAGTCGACGTCGCGGTACGCGCGGTATTTTTTGATATTCGTGCGGATTGCGACGATTTCATCGTAGCCTTTGTCGACCAGCATTTTCACGGGCATATTGTCGTAAACGCCGCCGTCGATGAACCACTTGTTTTCTTTGCCTTCGATTTTTTGCCATTTGAATGCGGGGTACGCCGACGACGCCATGACGTAATCGTAAATCTGCCCTTTGGGGATATCTTCTTTCATCATGTAATGCGGCGCGAAATCGGGGACGGAATAGGTCACAAGTCCGAAGTCTTTATCACTTTTTCTGATTGCCGTTTCGTCGATATATTGTTTCAGAAAGGCGCGCATTTTGTCCGCCGTCGTATCGACGAACATGCCAAAGTTTCTCAAAAGCTTCCCGACGTTGCCGATAAGCTGCGCGTTGAATTGTCCCTGCATCAGTTCCTTTATCGACAGTTCGTCCATATCAAGGACGTTCTGCATATTGATATTGTCCCAAAGTTCCAGGGTTTTTTCCCAGTCGCCGGCGCAGAACATAGCAGCGTTGATCGCGCCGATACTCGTGCCGACGTAGCCGTCAAAATCGGCAAGCCCCATTTCGCGAAGGGCGGTCATAACGCCGATGTGATACGCGCCTTTTACGCCGCCGCCTTCCAATGCAAGACCTTTCATAAAACACCTCTGATAGTTCTTATACACATTATTATAACTATCATAAAGCGCGCTTGTCAAGAACGAAAAAGAAAACCGCCGTAAATACGGCATTTACAACTGGAAACAGGACGTCG
>OQVQ01000098.1_pt1 | contig 40703 bp, 28 predicted proteins | sample 1691491 | NCBI WGS metagenome assembly OQVQ01 (sample SAMN03418252, study PRJEB22391) | human gut metagenome | biome: human-gut; feature: organic feature; material: feces | host: Homo sapiens | place: Tanzania | collected 2013-01
GCACCCTCCGTATTACCGCGGCTGCTGGCACGGAGTTAGCCGGTGCTTCTTCTGAGGGTAACGTCATTTTCTTCCTCCCCTCCGAAAGTGCTTTACAACCCGAAGGCCTTCTTCACACACGCGGCATGGCTGCATCAGAGTTTCCTCCATTGTGCAATATTCCCTACTGCTGCCTCCCGTAGGAGTCTGGGCCGTGTCTCAGTCCCAATGTGGCTGATCATCCTCTCAGACCAGCTAGAGATCGTCGCCTAGGTGAGCCTTTACCTCACCTACTAGCTAATCCCGTTTGGGCACATCTGATAGCGAATCGCTTCTTTCACCCTGAGGCTGTATGCGGTATTAGCAGTCGTTTCCAACTGTTGTCCCCCTCTATCAGGTAGTTTCCCAAATCTTACTCACCCGTCCGCCACTCGTCATCAAGAAAAGCAAGCTTTTCTTATGTTACCGTTCGACTTGCATGTATTAGGCCTGCCGCCAGCGTTCAATCTGAGCCATGATCAAACTCTTCGAATATAAAGATTTTGATTTGCTTTTGTGTTCCTTCATTCAGTTCTTTCTTTCAACTGAACTTCTACACTTCTTTGTTTTTTTAAACCCTCTTCCGAGGGCCCACACAGATTGTCCGTACTTGTTTTTAAAGAACTTTTATAAAACTGCTTGAGTTTTATTTTTTGCGTTGTCGTTCGTGACAACGGAAATGCATTATAGACTTTTTTTATTCCTTGTCAAATTATTTTTTTACATTGCCTTAATCTTTCTTTCTCTTTTCTTTTACCTTTTGGCTTTCCTATGCTGTTACGAATAGTTAAAAATTTTTTTTACTTTTTTGTTTAGTTTTTTTCTTTTATACATCTGAAATTTCAGGATGCTAGTTCTATCCTCAATCGTTGTTTTATGCATATTCTACATATTCATCAACACTAAATATTAACACTTGACAGGTAAGCTATACTTAACAATAAATATATTCATCAATTTCTATTAGGATTACCCTTGGATACTTTAGATTGCATATTCTCCAGACACTCAGTTAGAAAATTCAAAGATAAAGACGTCCCTGAATCTGATATTCATACCATCCTACAGGCAGCTATGAGTGGACCATCTGCTGTAAACTGCAGACCTTGGCAGTTTTTAGTTACTAAAAGAAAAGATGTGTTAGAGCGTATGGCTAAAGCTAATGGTCCTTATGCTACTCCACTTACCCATGCAGCTTTTGGAGTAATGGTTGCAGGAGACTTATCTAAAGCTTACAGCAATGCTCCTGATTACTGGCAGACTGACTGCTCTATTGCGGCTCAAAATATGATCTTAGCAGCTCAAGCTCTAGGTGTAGGTTCTGTATGGTTAGGTACTTTTCCTGAACAGGAAAGAGTTCAAGCTCTAAAAGAAGAGTTTAATCTTCCTGAAAACATTGTACCTCACTCTTTAATTGCCTTTGGCTATCCTGTTGACAACGACAACCATCAAAGAGATCTCTTTGAGTCAGAGAAGGTACATGTTGACAAGTGGTAATTCTAAAAGGCATTTACCTTCAAGAAAGACACTGTTTTCTCAATAACGGATAGAAGAGGCTCGTCAGAGCCATTATTTGTAAAATCATGACCAGCATTTACTGTCTGAAGTTCATGTTCTCCTTCATGACAGGAAATGATCCCTTCTGCTTGAGCAGGTTCTGGCCATACAACATGATCGTTAAGCCCTACCTGCAGTAACATTGGACCTTTGTACTTTGCTATGCTTGCATGAGCACTCATTCTGCACAAACTTGTAAAGAATTCTCCACAAAGTTTTCTTTTGGCATTCCAAATATCAAACTCGTAAATTTTATGTTCGTCTTTACAAGCATGCATAACAGGATCAATTCCTGCTATTGTCAACATAACTTCCATCATGTTCACCGCAGGATTCCACAGCACTAATGACTTTATTTTACTGTCTTTTGCACAAAGTGCAGTGGCAACTAATCCTCCAAAGGACAGTCCTAAAACAGAGATCCTTTTACCATCAACATGGTCACATTGTTTTAGGTAATCACAGGCTGCAATTGCATCTTCTAATTCTGTAAAAGCAGTGATATTTTCTAATGATCCTGCACTTTGGCCACTTCCACGCATATCAATACGTAAAGAAGCAATGCCAACTTCAGACAATTTTGAGGCAAGTAAGGCAAATTTACCCTTTGGTGCTGACTTACTTACAGACTCGTGACGATTTCCTGTAAAACCATGTATTAAAAGCACAACAGGAGCTTTTGTATCACTATCTGGTAAACTCAAAGTTCCAACTACTTTTTTGCCTTTAACAAAAAAGCTCAAGTCTGTTTCTTTCACTGTAAATTTGACCTTATTAAGCTGTGATTATCTGTACTTATTCATTCTCTTGATCTTTGAATAAACAATTATCAGAGCAACCTGCTGGATATTCTTGCTTAAATGAAGTTGCTCCAGAGAACATCTTGTATGAAGATACACCTGTTAAATCAAAATTCTTTAATGGCTGGTTAAATGACTTTGCATCTGTAAACATGCCAGGAGCATTTTGCAGTGTTGCAAGATCCCATTTTTCTAAAGGCTGATTAAAACTCTCTGCCTCTCTGAACATGTATGCCATGTTAGATACTCTAGAAACATTCCAGTTTTCAACTGGCTTATTAAATGATTTTGCTCCAAAGAACATGCTAGACATGTTCTCTACTTTTGAAACATTCCAAGCACTGATGTCCTGATTGAACGCACTTGCTCCAAAGAACATATAAGCCATTGTTCGTACATTTGATACATTCCATGAATTTAGTGGCTGATTAAAGTTCTTCAACTCATAGAACATACCTTTCATGTTCTGAACATTTGAGACATCCCAAGCATCAATTGGCTCATTAAAGGAATCTGCTTCAAAGAACATAGACTGCATATTTACAACTGAAGATACATTCCACTTTTCAATGCCTTTGTAATCTTTTCTAATCTCATCCTTACGGCAGGTTCTTTTGACTCTAATATATTCAGAATCGTTGCTGATATAGTCACACTTTGCAAAAAGGAAACTCATATCGGTGATCTTGCTAGTATCAATTCTGTCTAGATGAACTTTCTTGTTCTTGATGAGTTTTCTTAACTCTGACTTATCAATTGGTTGATAATCGTATGGCTTGTCTTTGATAAATTTGTCATTTACCACAGCGCCAGCTGAGAAAATCAAAATAGCTACAGCAAGACCTGGAATAATATAAGCAGAAAGACGAGATGTTGAACTTTTTCCATGTTCTAATTTTTGTTCACGACGTGCAATAATGCCTAAAAAATGCTCTTTTACTTGGCTATCTTCACCTTTTTCAATCAAAGGATATTCATCAGTTGACTTAATCATGTTGAGTCTTACTTTTGACAGTTTTTTAAGACCGCTTAATCCCTTAATTTTGAACTTCAGCAAAATACATAAAATTAAAAGTTCAGTACAGTTTGGTTTTTCCTCTTTTAGAATAGTGATCTTTTCTTGAGCTTCACACCAATGTTCTTTTTCAAGATCACGCAGAGCAATTTTAATCCATTTGTTAAAGTCTTTGTTTGTATCTGTAATCATAACTGTCATATCGAAATTCCAAAAATTTATCTGACAATTTTAAGGGATCAAGATCCTGTAAAACTTGATAATAAGCAAAATATTCACAAAACAAAAAAAATACCGCAGATTTTGACTGCGGTACTTGCTATCAATTAACGCTTATTACCACTTAAGGGAATTATTCCCACTCAATAGTTGCTGGTGGTTTTCCTGAGATATCATAAACAACTCTTGAAATACCATTGATTTCGTTAATGATACGATTTGAGATATGACCTAATAAATCATATGGTAACTCAGCCCACTTTGCGGTCATAAAGTCAATGGTCTTTACAGCACGCAGAGATACTACGTAATCATAACTACGATGATCACCCATAACTCCTACGGCACGAACTGGTAAGAATACAGTGAAAGCCTGACTTACTTTCTGATACCAGCCTGACTTGTTTAACTCTTCCATGAAGATAGCATCAGCCTGACGTAACAGATCTAAATATTCTTTCTTAACTTCACCTAGAACACGAACACCTAAACCAGGACCAGGGAAAGGATGTCTCATTACCATAGCCTCTGGTAAACCTAAAGCTACACCAATGCGTCTTACTTCATCCTTGAAAAGTTCACGTAAAGGCTCAACTAACTTGAATTTTAAGTCCTTAGGTAAACCACCTACGTTGTGGTGAGACTTAATTACGTGAGCTTTACCTGATTTAGCAGCAGCTGATTCAATAACGTCAGGGTAAATTGTACCTTGAGCTAAGAACTCAACACCTTCTAACTTTCTTGCCTCGTCAGCAAAAACGTCAATGAAGGTCTTGCCGATTGCCTTACGTTTTAACTCTGGATCTGAAATACCTTTTAGAGCATCTAAGAATCTGTCTGAAGCATCAGCGTATACGAAGTTCAAATCAAGAGGAGCAAACATCTCTTTTACCTGAGCACCTTCGTTCAAACGTAATAAACCGTTATCAACGAATACACAGGTTAACTGTTTGCCAATAGCCTTTTGCAATAGTAAAGCGGTAACAGATGAATCAACACCACCTGATAGACCTAAAAGAACTTTCTTGTCGCCTACCTGCTCACGAATTCTTGCAACAGCATCTTCGATAATAGCATTTGGTGACCATAATGCGTGTAAACCGCAAACATCTAGAACAAAGCGTTTTAAGATCTCACCGCCCTGCTTTGAGTGGGTTACCTCAGGATGAAACTGAACACCAAAGAACTTCTTATCTTTATTATAAATTGCAGCATATGGGCATGTATCAGTGCTACCTACTGTAACGAAACCATCAGGGATAGCTGTTACTTTGTCGCCATGAGACATCCAAACATCTAACTTATGCTCACCTTCGTGATCAGTTAGATTGTCAAATAAAGGACACTCTGCCTTAATTTCCACAGTTGCATGTCCATATTCTCGTTTTGATGAACCTTGAACCTTACCACCTAACTGAACAGACATAGTTTGTAAGCCATAGCAGATACCTAAAACAGGAACGCTTGCATCAAATACCCACATAGGAGCACGTGGAGAACCAGCCTCTGTTGTAGACTCAGGTCCACCTGAAAGGATGATACCCTGAGCACCAAAATTCTTAATTAAATTAAGATCTGCATCAAATGGATAAATTTCGCAGTAAACACCGATTTCACGTACACGGCGGGCAATCAGCTGTGTCACCTGAGAACCGAAATCTAAGATGAGGATCTTTTCAGAATGGATGTTCTGTGAAGACATAATTGAATCTCTTGATAGATTTAAAACGACAAATGCACCTGCATTGCAGGTGCATCATGAAATATTAGACGTGGCTCTGATAGTTTGGAGCTTCCTTAGTGATGGTTACGTCATGAACATGAGACTCATGGAAACCTGCACTAGTAATACGTACGAACTGAGCTTTAGTACGTAAGTCATCGATTGTTGCACAACCGGTTAAGCCCATAGCAGCGCGTAGACCTCCCATCTGCTGATGGATGATGTTGTGTAATAACCCCTTATATGCGACACGACCTTCAATACCTTCTGGTACTAACTTGTCAGCTGCATTGTCTGACTGGAAGTAACGGTCAGCAGAGCCCTTTGACATAGCAGCTAAAGAGCCCATACCACGGTATGACTTAAATGAACGCCCCTGATAGATTTCAATCTCACCTGGAGCTTCTTCGGTACCAGCGAACATTGAGCCTACCATTACGCAGTTAGCGCCAGCTGCTATAGCCTTTGCAATATCACCTGAATAACGAATACCACCATCAGCGATAACAGTAATGTCTGTGCCCTTTAAAGCTTCAACTGCATTTGATACAGCTGTCATCTGCGGTACACCGCAACCAGTTACGATTCGGGTTGTACAAATTGAGCCAGGTCCAATACCAACCTTAACTGCGCTTACGCCAGCATCAGCTAAAGCTAAAGCACCGGCTGCAGTAGCTACGTTACCACCGATAATAGGTAATTCTGGATATTCTTTACGTAACCACTTTAATCTGTCTAAAACGCCCTGTGAATGACCGTGTGATGAGTCAACTAATAAAACATCGACACCTGCTTCAACTAGAGCCTTTGCTCTGTCTTCATTGCCAGCGCCTGCACCAATTGCGGCACCAACTCTTAATCTGCCTAAAGCATCTTTACAAGCATTTGGCTTGTTTGAAGATTTTTGGAAGTCTTTTACAGTAATAAGCCCCTTTAAGTGGAAAGCATCATCAACTACTAAAACTTTCTCAATACGATGTTTCTGCATTAAAGACTGAACGTTTTCGCGAGACTCATTTTCTCTTACAGTAACAAGACGCTCTTTAGGTGTCATAACCTCGTGAACCTTAACCTCACCATTAGTTAAGAAACGAGTATCACGACCTGTGATAATACCTAATAGGTTATCCTTCTCATCTACTACTGGGAAACCGTAGAAACCATATTTAGCAGCCATCTGGCGAACCTGATTGATGGTGTTCTCAGGGTGTACTGTAACAGGCTTGGTTACCATACCGTTTTCAAAACGCTTTACACGAGCAACTTCCTGAGCCTGTCTTTCAATAGACATGTTCTTGTGAATGAAACCAATACCACCTTCCTGAGCTAGAGCAATTGCAAGGTTTGACTCGGTAACGGTATCCATTGCAGATGAGATCATTGGAATGTTCAACTGAATGTTGGAGGTCAATCTAGTACGAAGATCTGCAGTGTTTGGTAAAACAGTTGAATGTGCAGGCACTAACAGTACGTCGTCGTATGTTAAAGCCTCTTCCATAATGCGTAGCATAAATTCCTCCAAAACTTGTAAAATTTGATCGAACATTATACAAGAAAAAGTGATCGTTTTATCAGTTTTAAAGATGATTTTTTTGTATAGAGTTATGTTCTCAGTTTCTTTTACATTTATGCCTGTGAAAAAGTAATGAAAAATTTTATTTTCGCTAATTAGTCCAAGCTAATTTTTGTATAAGATTTGTCTGCTATAACATCCAATACAATTTCAACTTGTGATACTATCTGACAAGTTTTTAATTTTGGATAAGATAATGAACAACTACTCTTTAGAGCCTAAAGATGGCGACTTTGTTGCTCTAGTGAAGCAACTTGAAAAGAAAAATGTAGCTGCAATGAAAAATGACGTTGTCAAAAGCAATGCCAAACATCAGGAGCACATTCAAAAAGAAGCTATCAATATCCAATCTACTCCTCAAGAAAGGGCGTCTGTACTTAAGACAAAAAATAACAATTTAAATCAGGGAGCAAAAGCCCCACCTCAGCAGAGTACTTACCAGAATTCTAATAATGCAACTTTAGGAAAGGTTACCAATAAGAATGCTGTAAATTCAAACAAGAAGACTTCACCATTAGTATCTTTCTTGATTGTAGCTTGTATTTTCGTATTCTTTAGCTTGATTGTGTTTTCCGATGATCCAGAAAGATTAATTAGAATTTTTGTGCCAGTTTTCTTTGCCCTGATATTTTTTAATATCTTTAAGAATAAACCTAAAAAGAAATAGCTTTGGAGTAAGGTATGTCAGATTACTTAATTTGGTTAATTGTAGCTCTAGTAATTCTAGGCTGTGAAATGATGTTAGGTACAATCTATCTTTTAGCATTTAGTGCTGGAGCTCTTGCAGCATGTATTAGTGCACTGTTTGGATTGTCCCTTACCTCACAATTTACAATTGCTGCAATAGTAATTGTTCTAGGTGTAGTTATTGCGCTTTACTTTAGAAAAAACTTAAGAAAACTTACTCCTAATACACAGTGCGACAACCTTGATAAAGGACAAATTGTAAATGTTACCAGCGTTAATGAAGATGGCAGTGCCAAAGTAAATTATCGAGGTACTACTTGGACTGCTTATGCTGATAACGGATCTCTTGAATGCGGAGTCTATAAAATAGACCGTGTTGAAGGAACAAGACTTATCCTCAAAAAGTAATTTAACCTTAGGTTAAACTATCAAATAACAACAGATTCAAAAAATAACTTTTACGGAGACTTTAAATCATGTTTGATATGTACGATGACTCTTTGTCAGGCGGACTTGTAGTTGCAATTGTTCTCATTGTAATTGCACTTATTTTTGCTTTTAAATCTATCAATGTTATTCCTCAGCAGACAGCTTGGGTTATTGAGAGATTAGGTAAGTTCCATAAGGTACTAAATCCAGGTCTTAACTTCATCATTCCTTTTATTGATAAAGTTGCATATAAGCACTCTTTAAAGGAAATTCCTCTAGATACACCAAGCCAGGTATGTATTACCCGAGATAACACTCAGTTATCAGTTGACGGCATTTTATATTTCCAGGTTACCGATCCAAAGCTAGCTAGTTACGGAACTTCAAATTACATTATCGCTGTAACTCAATTAGCTCAGACCACCTTACGTTCTGTTATTGGTAAGATGGTTTTAGATGAAACTTTTGAAGAAAGAGATCTTATCAATAATCAGGTTGTATCAGCTATTGATGAGGCCGCTTTAAACTGGGGTGTTAAAGTTCTGCGTTATGAAATTAAAGATTTAACCCCTCCTGCTGTAATCTTGCAGGCAATGCAAAGACAGATCACCGCAGAACGTGAAAAGAGAGCTGTTATTTCTGAGTCTGAAGGTAAAAAACAGGAGCAGATTAACCTAGCAACTGGTGCTAGAGAAGCTGCTATTGCTAAATCTGAAGGTGAAAAGCAGTCAGAAATCAACGTAGCTGAAGGTAAAGCTCAAGCTACAATTGCAATTGCAAATGCTACCGCTCAGGCTATTTCTTTAATTGCTAAAGCATCTGAAGAACAAGGTGGTAACACTGCTATTAACTTAAAGGTAGCTGAGCAGTATATTGATGCATTCTCAAATCTTGCTAAAACAAACAATACGCTGATTGTTCCTAGCAACCTCTCTGATGTATCAGGCATGGTAGGTTCTGTCATGAAGATTGTTCAGAGCACCAAAACTGCAAAATAATTTATTTAGTTACCTAAAAAGACAAGATTATCTAAAATGATCTTGTCTTTTTTGTATGACAAACTGCATATTAATGAGCATTAGTAGCTTTTGAATATTAGTCTGTCAATTCTTGGAAAAAATTATGAGTGAAGAAAACAATAATCAATCCTTTCCAACTGATAACAGAGAAAAATCACCTGTTATCATTATTGAAGGAAAGACATCAGGCAGTTCTCATAAGCTCTGCAAAAGTATAGGAAAAGTACTGCTTACTATTGGCTCTATCATTACTTTTGCTAGAAACTTGGTTTTCAACTTAATCTTTTTACTGCTTATTTTTGCTATATTCTCAGGAATTTATTTTGCCAATAATGCAAAGGATATAGTCGAGAATACAGCTGTTAACGCTGATGGTTCTGTAAAAACAGTATCTCCAATTCTCTATTTTGATCTGTCAGGTACTATTCATGAAATGCCTCAACCTGACAATGAGTACACCAAATTTACAAAGCAATTTTCTGATGTCTTAAATACACCAGAATACAATGATGTAGTATCAATTGAAGAAGCTTTAAATACAGCAAGTGACGACAAGAGAATTAAGTCTGTCTACTTTAACTTTTCTAAAACTGACAGAATGCCAATGCCTGTAGCTTCAAGAGTAAAAAAAGCAATCTTAGATTACAAAAAGAAAAATCCTGGAGTAATGGTAAATGCTTACTCAGACGCATATAACGCCTCATCATATTTAATTGCTACTGCCTGCGACAAGATCATCTTAGATCCACTTGGAGGTTTCACCTTTAGAGGCTTTTCAGCATCTTCTCTTTACTTTAAAGATCTCTTAAACAGATTTAATCTCTCCCCTTTAGTCTTTAGAGCTGGTGATTTTAAGAGTGCTGTAGAACCATTTACCTCTAACAGAATGTCAGAGCCGGTAAAAGAAGAATACCGCAAGGCCTTCGACATTTTATGGCTTACCTACTTAAAATCTCTAAATTCAAGACCTAATACAGGTAGTGCTATTGGAAATCTCTATGCTGTACCTGATAACTACATTAAGACTTTAGTTAATTACCAAGGCAGTGAAGCTGAACTTTTAAATAAACTCAATCTTGTAGATGAGCTGATGTCTCAAGAGGACTTTAATGCTTCTTTAATCAAACTTTATGGTCAGGGTAAGAGCATCTTTGAGCCCAAACTTACTGGCTATCAGGATTATTTAACTTTAGCTTCATTATCTAAGCACAAATCATCAAAGAAATCAGATAAGAAGTTAAGTTCTGTTGCAGTTATCTACGGCATAGGAGATATTGTAGATAAGACAGAGAGTCCTACTACCTTTAGCCCTGATAATGTCAAAGAAGTTTTAGATGATATTAGAAAAGATAAGTCAGTAAATAATGTGCTTCTCTACATAAACTCTGGTGGTGGTTCAGTTACAGCCTCTGAGAAAATTAGAAACATGCTGGTTAACTTTAAAAAGGAAACTGGTAAAACTCTAACCGTATCGATGAACGGTCTAGCAGCATCAGGTGCTTATTGGATCTCAACTGCAGCAGACTATGTATATGCAAGTCCTGAAACAATTACGGGTTCTATTGGAGTGTTTTCTTTAGGTATCAGCGCAGATAAACTCTTAAATGAGTACGGTGTTTATGAAGACGGTGTTGAAACCTCAGAACTTGCTAGAACGTCTATTGCAAGAGAAATGCCTCAGTCTCAAAAAATTGAAATTCAGTTATCTGTTGAATCCATTTACAAGAAATTCATTACTTTAGCTAGAAATGCTCATCCCGAGCTTCAAAAAGTAGATTACAGAGAGTTTGCCGAAGGCAGGATCTTTACTGTATATGATGCTAAAAAACTTCATTTGATCAATGATATTGATACATTTGATAATTTAATTGCTAATGCTAAAAAGCAAATTGAAAAAGATAAAAATACCATTTGTAAAGTAAAACACTTTGTTCCTGATGGAATTGACAGCCAATTTATTTTAAAGAGACTGTTATCAACACATATTCAAGGGCTTGTGTCTGACCATACTCTTAAAATGCTTTTATCTTGGTTTGATACAGCATCTGTAAAAGGTAGCAACACTCAAACACCAAAGATCATGGCTACAAGTGCTTTTACTTCAATTGATTTGTAAATCTGTACAATCATCAAAATTTTCAAATAGCTAAAAAATAAGGTCCATAAGGACCTTATTTTTTACAACGACCTTCTGTATTATTTTATTTCATCTTGTCGATTTTCATGTTTCGATTTTGATGTCTTGTCAAAGCTTCAAAAGAAGTACTGTTTTTTAGTTTTGAATGACTTGTAAGACTTAACATGAATACTTTCACACAAGGCTTATTTACATAGATCTTTTTAACACCATACATCTCTTTTTCGTTTGGAGCGCCTGTAGGATCTGTAGTATCTAATACTTCTACCCATTCAGCACCTTCAAGAGGCATAGGAATCTCGATAATATGCTCATTGTATTTTTGATTAAAGATAAAACACCAAGTTTCTCTTCTCTCTTTACCTTCAGAGCCTAAAGTTAAGGTAATGGCATCTGTTTTAGGATCTTTCCAGGTTGTTGAATCCATGGTAGTACCATCAGTTTTAAACCAATGCGCCTCGTACTTTTCATCTTGCAGATGGAAAGTATCTTCAACTAAGGTTAACTCTCTTAGCATCTTAGACTTATGGCGCAAAGATGATACCCTTTCAATGAAGTTAATAAAATCCTGGTTTTCTTTGGTGTAATCCCAATGATTCCAACACATAGCATTGTCCTGGCAATAACCGTTGTTATTGCCTTGCTGAGTTTTGGAGAACTCATCGCCAGACAGTATATGAGGCACACCTTGAGATAAAAGAACGGTTGCCATTAAGTTACGCTTTAGCAACCAGCGCTTAGCTAGAACTTCGCTGTTTGTAGTAGGACCTTCTACACCTTGGTTAGATGAGTAGTTCTCATCTGAACCATCTCGGTTGTTCTCAAAGTTTGCTTCATTGTACTTGTGAGAATAACTTACAAGATCTTCCAGAGTGAAACCATCATGATAAGTTATGTAGTTCAATGAAGCGTTAATTGAACGATCTTCTGAGGAGAAGACATCTCTTGAGCCCATAATTCTGGTTGCAAAATCGCCGATTAGACCTGGATCTCCTCTCCAGAAACGTCTTACTGTATCTCTGAACTTATCATTCTGCTCAGACCAGCCAGTGGGAAATTGACCTAATCTATAACCGTTAGGTCCAACATCCCAAGGCTCTGCAATCATGATTGACTGAGCTAATCTATCAATACAGAAACATGACTTTAAGAAAGCACTGTCTCTATCATATTCGTGGAAGATCCCTTTGTGGCTTTCTCTACATACAGTAACACCCAAATCAAATCTAAAGCCATCAACCTGCATCCACTTTGTCCAATGGATTAAAGAATCTAAGATTAAGTTCAAAGTAGGTCTTGCTTGAGCATTTACTGTATTGCCACAACCAGTTACATCATAGAATGATGAGAAATCTTTATTGCCATGCTCATCTTCTTTAAAAGTATAGTAGTTAGGAGCATCTAAACCTTTTAGACTTAAGATAGGACCGCCCTTACCACCTTCTGCTGTATGGTTGTATACCACATCTAAGATCACTGCAATACCGTTGCGGTGCAGTTCTCTCACCATAGTTCTAAACTCATCGACACACTTTAAAGGCTCAACAGCATATCTAGGATCTGGTGCCATAAAGCTTACGGGGTTATATCCCCAGTAATTAACCAAACCATGTTTGATTAGATGAGGTTCACTCATGAAAGCTGCTATAGGATTTAGCTGAATAGCGGTAACACCTAATTTCTTTAAATGAGCAATTACACTCTCATGGCAAATACCTAGGTACTTGCCACGTAATTTTTGTGGAACCTTTTCGTTTAGTTGAGTTAGACCTTTTACATTTGCCTCATAAACAACGAGGTTATCACGACCAAACTGAGGTTTAGTCACACCTTGCCAATCAAAACTTCTATCAATAACAACTGCCTTTGGTATAAAGTTGGTATTGTCATTTAAGTAACGCTGTTGATTATAGGTGTAAGGTTTATTTAGAGCTTTTGCATAAGGATCAACTAAAAGTTGACCTTTCTTGAAAAAGAGACCTCTGTCGGGATCGTATTCACCTTCTGCTTCAATTGCATAAAGATCACCTACCCCTACATTTGGAATAAATCCATACCAAATATTTCCAAATTTGTCGGTAAGTCTTACTTTATAGCGTTCTTTTTCATCATGATCATATATGTGTACGATTACAGATTTAGCCTTAGGAGACCAAATAGAAAAGTAGCATCCACCCTGAGCTATTGAAGCACCTAAAGGAACTAGTCTGAAATCAATATTAGATGGTAACTTTCTTAGCATATAACTGACCTTAATTATTATTTTTCGCTGGGTGTCTTTAATTTTTATATTTTATTGTACAGAAATGCAAATTTTGTTTAATTATTCGAAAAGATGTGACGAAAACAAAAAAAGGCCTTCTAAAAATAGGAGGCCTCTCAAGAAATTTAAACTTTAATCTGAAATCTTCTTAACAAAAATTGTTGCAAGAGGAGGCAGATCAAGAACAATTGAATGGTAGTTGTTCTGATAAGAAATATTCGATGCAACAATTTCATCAGAGCCAGTACCGTAACCACTACCCCAATACTTCTTATCATCAGTATTTAAGATAACCTTGTAAGTACCAGGTGTTGGTACGCCTAAACGGTAAGCAACATAAGGCACTGGAGTGAAGTTAGATACAGCCATAATGCAATCGCCATCATCACCAGATCTTAACATTGCAAAGATACTGTGTTCAGCATCATTCACGTCTAACCATCTAAATGCATCAGGATCGTAGTCTCTCTTCCATAAAGCAGGCTCTTTCTTATACATTTCGTTAAGATCTTGAACCAACTTCTGAACCCCCTGATGCTTAGGATACTTCAATAACCACCAATCTAACTGAGCATTATCATTCCACTCAGACCCCTGACCAAACTCAGAGCCCATGAAGTTTAACTTCTTGCCAGGATGTGCATACTGGTAACCTAAATATGCTCTTAAGTTAGCAGCCTGCTGCCACTCATCTCCAGGCATCTTGTAAAGTAATGAGTGCTTGCCGTGAGTTACTTCGTCATGAGAAATTGATAAGATGAAGTTCTCGTTGTAAGCATAAATCATAGAGAATGACATCTCACCATGGTGATACTTACGGAAGAAAGGATCTGTTTGCATATACTCTAATGAATCATGCATCCATCCCATATTCCACTTAAAGTTAAAGCCTAAACCACCGGTACTTGTTGGACGAGACACACCTGTAAATGCTGTTGACTCTTCAGCAATGGTTACAGCATTTGGATGTTTTCTGTTAACTTCTTCATTAAACCACTTTAAGAAGCTTACAGCCTCATAGTTGATATTACCTCCATCAACATTAGGGATCCATTCACCTTCTTTACGAGAGTAATCCCAATACAGCATTGAAGCTACTGCATCAACGCGTAAACCATCAATGTGGTATAAATCAAGCCAAATTAAAGCAGATGCAATTAAGAATCTACGAACGGTATCTCGACCAAAATCATAGATTAGAGAATTCCAATCTGGATGCCATCCGCGTCTTGGATCTTCGTACTCGTATACACAAGTACCATCGAACTTAGCTAAGCCAAAGGCATCGGTTGGGAAGTGAGCAGGAACCCAATCTAAGATGATACCAATTCCATTTTGGTGGAATGTATCAACAAAGAATTTAAAATCATCGATTGTTCCAAATCTTGAGGTAGGAGCAAACAGACCTGTAGGCTGATAGCCCCATGAACCTGAGAACGGATGCTCCATAATTGGCATCAGCTCAATATGGGTGTACCCCATATTCTTAACATAATCTAACAGATCTACAGCTAACTCACGATAAGTTAAAGGCTGACCATTCTCACTCTTCTTCCAAGAACCCATGTGCAGTTCGTAGATTGACATAGGTCTTTCTAACTTGTTGCCAAGCTGTGACTTCTGCCATTCTGCATCATGCCAAGTATAGGTTCTATGATCTGAAATAATTGAAGCAAATGAAGGATACTGCTCGTGATAGAAACCTACAGGATCAGCTTTATGAGGAAGACGATTGCCAAATGGATCTTTAATCTCATACTTGTAACGAAGTCCTGCACCTAAACCAGGCACAAACAGAACCCAGTGACCTAATAAGCTCTTAGCCATAGGCAAACGGCGCCCATCCCAGAAGTTAAAGTCACCAATTACACTTACTGCAGTTGCTGAAGGAGCATATACGGCAAACTTAGTACCCTTTACTTTTACTCCATCCACATCAACTTCAATTAGCTGAGCACCTAAAGTCTTATAAACATTTGCAGGCTCTTCATTCATGGTGCTAAGACCAAAGAATGCTTCGTCTCTAAACTGATAAGGATCGATAACTTCAACTACTGCATCTTGGTAGGTTACCTTGAATAAATAGTGGAAAGGCTTATCAACATTTACCTTCTCTTCAAAAAGTCCATCTGGATGAACTAAAGTCAAATCACAGATGTGTTTTGTTCCATCGATAGAACGAACCTCAACACTTTTTGCACTAGGAAGCCATGCTCTTAACAAAAAGCCACTTTCACCATCAACCTTTTGTAAACCTAATGTTTCAAAAGGCTTACCAATTCTTGCATTATTAAAATCATCGATCAGCATAAAGCCGTCCTCCTAGTTTATTCTCTAGCCAGGGTCATTGACTTGGTCATATCAATTACGTGCTGATTTGCAAATATATCCTCAAGATCAGCTGTCAACTTACGACGCCAATTTGGATATTCAGTATATGTTCCAGGAACATTTACTGGCTTATCTACACCAATCCAGTCCTCAATCTGAGAGCTGAACAATGAGCAAGAACCAGTACACATATGGATCTGTATGGCTGTAGCTAGTTCTTCATTCATTACAGATTCTTTTGCATTTCGTGTATAAGAATCAGAAATTGAACCTAAACCATGCAAGCTATCTAAAATTCTCTGTTTAGAATCTTCTCTTGCAGCTCTTAAATCGTCAGCTTCTTTTTGAGTGTAAAGACCGAGCTTAATACCCAAATCTAAATCGAAGCAACCCCACCAACCTACTAATGTTGGCATATCATGGGTTGTCAGTGCAGACATTGCCTGACTTATATAATCACGAGGAGCGATATAACCCCCATCCTGAGCCTTTTCATCGAAGAAGATCTTATACGAGAAAGCACCTACCTTACGTAGCGCCTTAGTCAGCTCTACAGGAATAGTTCCAAGATCCTCTGTAATCACCAAACACTTGTTACGGTGAGACTCTAAAGCAATGATACCTAAAAGATCATGCATATCATAGTGAACATATGCACCAGTTGAAGCTGGCTCACAAGTTTTTGTAATCCAAAGTCTGAATAAACCTGCTGCATGGTCGATACGAATAGCTCCACAAGACTGCATATTAGCTTTGTACATGGCAATCATAGGCTTGTATGCACATGCTTTAAGTGCACTTGGAGCCATCGGAGCTAAGCCCCAGTTCTGACCTAGAGGGCCTAGTGGGTCAGGAGGTGCACCAATTGAACCTTTAGTTCTGAATACATTATCAACATCGGCCCAAACGTCACAGCTCTGCTTTGCAACACCAACTGCTAAATCTCTATAGGTACCAATTAACATACCGTCGTTTTTAGCTGTGTTATATGCATCAGCTAACTGCTCATAAGCTAAGAATTGTAAGTAGCAGTAGAACATTACATCCTGCTGATGCTCTTTTCTCCAGGATTCAACAAAGGTTGAATGGATATCCTGGTACTCTTTAGGGAACTTCTCCCATGAATAAGCATCTACTCCCTGACTGTAGAAGTATTGTTGCATTGCATCGTAGGTTGCAAAGTTAATTAGATTCTCACCGCCTCTCTCAACAAATTCATTGAACTTGTTACCACGAGAAGATCTCTTATCATCAACTTTCACATTGTCGAAGATCATACGTAATACCTGAAGCTTTGCCTCAATTACGCCTCGATAGTCAACGTATTCTTTATCTCTTAGAACACGAAGTTTCTGTTGAAACTTCTCTGAATTAATTAGATCAAGAGCTTCCTTGCAGTGAGCTAATTCAGGAACAGAATTTACTGAAATATAAACAATGTTTACCCAGTTTCGTGAAGATGGTGAATATGGGCTTATGGAAGATTCATCAGGTATTGCAGGGTAGCCTGCGTGCATAGGATTTAAACCTACAAACTGACCACCACACTTGTGAACACCTAGTAACAACTGTTTTAAATCAGCAAAATCACCAATACCCCAGTTGTTTCTTGAACGAACTGAATATAGCTGTGAGCTTACACCCCAAACTTTCTTGCCATTTAAAATTGACTCAGGAGTGTACATTTTTACAGGTGTGATAATTAAAGACATTGGAATTGACTTTAAGGTCTTTCCATTAGCCTTTACTACTACAGAACACTCATGATAACCATATGGCAAATCAGAGATTAAAGAATATCTGCGAATATCGTATACAGTACCAGCAACATTCTTGAAATCTGCAATTTCAACTTGCTCTAGAGGTAGCTCTCTTTCGATTACACGTCCATCTTCAAGCTTTAATGAAACAGATAAAGTAGCGTTTTCATCTTCACCAAAAGATTCTGGGGTTCTAATGTAAAACTGCTTTAAATCCTCATCATTGATAACTTGAACAGGATCAAGAACATTCTTAAAAGGTTCTAATTCTTCTTTATCTAAGATTGACTGAAGAGCTTTTTCATCTTCTACAGGGTAGCCTAAAATTTCTAGAACATTTTTTCTGCTCTCATCTGAAATTTTTACAAGCTTATTTGTTGCATCGAGGTACTCTCGAGCAATACCTTTTTTGTCTGCTAATAATTGAATGTCTATCATGAGTATACCGTGTTATTAAAAAAAAACTTTCTTGATCATGCAAAGCACTCTCAAGGAAAGAAATAACTTACAAATGTGATTATAATCATTAATAATACTCAATACCCTTGATGCATGCTAAAAAATTGAGATTTTGAGCCGTTTTTTTGTTAAAAAATTTGAGCGAGTCTAAATTTTGAAAAAGAATATGCATTAGTTTCAATTTGTGCATTGACGATATAAAAAGTGTAAAAAATTTTGAAAAGGGTCGAAAACGGCTCATCAATGCAAGTTCAAGATATGCCCCAAAATACAAAATTATATGATTATCGATAATAAAAAATGAAACAATACGAAATTTTTTTTCATTTTTATGTAAACGTTTAAAGTAACTTTTTATTCTTTATAATCAATCTGTTATTTTTAACTAATATATTAAATAGATTAAATAATCAATTTTTTAACATTAAAATAATAAAAAATGTGTTTAAAAATCACAGTCAATCGACTAAACTAATTGCGCTTTTTAGTTAAAGCTACTTTTATAAAAGTGATCGGTTATAGTGCTCAATCTTGACAAAACCGAGAATTAGAGTATCTTTTAACTGTTTTAATTTTTGTCAATTGTTAACTACGGGTAACATTTAATATGACTATTAAAGTTGGTATTAACGGCTTTGGCCGTATCGGTCGTTTCGTATTCCGTGCTTCAATCTATCGTCCAGAGTTAGGCATTCAGGTTGTTGGTATTAATGATTTATTACCACCAGATTACATGGCTTACATGTTAAAGTACGATACAATGCACGGCCAGTTCCAGGGCAAAGTAGAAGTTAAAGATGGTCACCTGGTTGTAAACGGCAACACCATCCGCGTAACTGCTGAGCGTGATCCTGCAAACTTAAAGTGGGGTGACATCGGTGTTGATTACGTTGTTGAGTCAACTGGTTTCTTCTTAACAGACGAGTTAGCACGTAAGCACATCCAGGCTGGTGCACGTCGCGTTGTTATGTCAGCTCCTTCAAAGGATTCAACCCCAATGTTTGTAATGGGCGTTAACAACGACACTTATGCTGGTCAGGATATCGTTTCAAACGCATCATGCACAACAAACTGCTTAGCACCTTTAGCTAAGGTTATCAACGATGAGTTCGGTTTAGAGCAGGGCTTAATGACTACTGTTCACTCAACAACTGCTACTCAGCGTACTGTTGACGGTCCTTCAATGAAGGATTGGCGTGGTGGCCGTGGTGCTGCTGGCAACATCATTCCTTCATCAACTGGTGCTGCAAAGGCAGTTGGTAAGGTTATTCCTTCATTAAACGGTAAGTTAACTGGTATGTCAATCCGTGTTCCAACACTAGACGTTTCAGTTGTTGACTTAACCTGTACCTTAAAGAAGGGTGCTACATATGCTGATATCTGTGCTGCTATCAAGAATGCAGTTGCAGGTCCTATGAAGGGCATTATGGATTACACCGACGAAGCTGTTGTATCTTCAGACTTCTTAGGCAACACCCACACTTCAATCTTTGATGAGAAGGCAGGTATTGCTTTAACTGATAAGTTCGTTAAGTTAGTATCATGGTACGATAACGAAATCGGTTACTCAAACAAGGTTCTTGAGTTAATCAAGTCAATGGAAGAGTCAGGCAAATAATTTTTGCTAGATAATTTCTAAGAAATGCCCCTTATTTGGGGCATTTTTGTTTTTTTACGCAAAGAAAATTAATGCGCCTATTAGCGCATTAGTTATAATGTTATCTACTCGAAATCATCCTGTTTTAAAGGAGTCTTTTCTTTTAGATCGAATTTAGCTTTCTTGCCTAAGACCTCATTTAACAAGTAAGGTTCTAAACCTAAAGCTGGTCTTACAGAACGAACATGCTCTTTTGATAGGATCTCCCCTTTCTTAAGATCTTGTACAAGATAAATTGAACGTCTTCCTGCTCTCATTGGATATTCGTCTTCCTGTAGATGTATTCCTTTAACTCCTAAAGATTTAGCAACCATCTTACAGTCTTTTACAAGCTTTATAAGATCATTCTTCTCCATTGAAAAAGCGCTGTCGACACCACCATTTTTCTTATCGTCTGTGAAGTGCTTTTCAATCATATCAGCACCTAGAGCCGTAGCTGCTATATCTAGCTCATCGCCTATCGCATGGTTAGATAAACCACTTCTGCATTGATATCTCTCTTTTAAATATGGGATTGAGTTTAAATTGAACTTTTCAGGATCAGCAGGATATCTACTCTCACAGTGAAGCAATGTAAGATCTTCAATACCACTTTTTCTAACTACATCAACTGCTCTGTCAATTTCTTCTAAGGTAGCAAGACCTGTTGACATCACCATAGGTTTACCTTTTGAAGCACAATAATCAATTAGTCCTATATCGTTTAATTCATATGAAGCAATTTTGTAGACTGGACATCCAGCTTCTTCTAGGCAGTCAACATCTTCATATGAAAAAGGGGAGCTGAATAAAAAAATTCCATGAGCCTTTGCGTGATTAAAAAGTGGTTTCATCCATTCGCGTGGAGTTTTAGCTTTTTTATAGAGTTCATAGTAGGTCTGTCCTCCCCATAAACCGCCTTCTAACTTAAACTCTGGCCTGTCTGAATCTAATGTAAGTGAATCCTCAGTATAAGTTTGAATTTTGACAGCATCTGCTCCACATTCGTGAGCTAATTCCATAAGTTCTATGGCTCTGTTTAATGAGCCATTATGGTTTCCAGACAGCTCAGCCACAATAACAGGCATTTTCTTATTCTTATACATATTTCACCTATAAAAAACTCCGATGACTTATTTTAGTTATCGGAGTTTAGTGTAATTTATTCAGTATTACTACTGCTATAAAGAGAATTTATGTATCTTGCTTACAAACTACATTGAGCGTAATGCAGCAATTCTCTTCTCTAATGGAGGGTGGGACATAAATAGCTCAGATACAGTTACTGGTCCATTGATGCACAAAGCCTGCATATAACTCTGATCTTTACGCTCTTTAGGCTGAATTCCTCGTTTTAATGCCACAAGAGCTCCTATCATACATTCCTTTCCATTAAGCATTGCAGAGCCAGCATCCGCCCTATACTCTCTGAATCTTGAGAACCACATTAAGATCATAGTTGCTAATAATCCAAAGACCATTTGCATTATTGAGTTAATTGTATAGAACATCATAGATGAACCAAAAGAAACATTACGATTATCTGAATTATTTCCCCTGGTTGCATTAACAATTGCAAAGGCTGCTACATAAGAAAAGAAATAAACAAAGGTATTTAGAACCCCCTGTAATAAAGCCATGGTTACCATATCACCATTTTTGATATGGGAAATTTCATGACCTAAAACACCGGTTACTTCTGATTGACTCATAGAATTTAATAAGCCTGTGGATACTGCAACTAATGCAGCATCTTTTGAAGCACCTGTTGCAAAGGCATTAGGATCAGGTGAATTATAGATACCAACCTCTGGCATAGCTAATCCATCTTTTTGAGTAAGCATTCTTACAGTACTTAATAAAAAAGCTTCCTGCTGATTTCTGGGGGTAGTAATTACCTGTACTCCATAAGCTCTTTTGCACATTGTTTTTGATAAGAACAGTGAAATTACCGAGCCTACACAGCCAAAGATTGCGCACATTACTAGTAAAGATGCATAGCTTTGAGTATCAATCTGAATACCAAAGATATTAAGCAGGATTGAACCTACGATGCTTACAAGCAGTAAAACAGCAATTTGCATTGCAATATAAAGAACTAATCTCATATTCTGTTTCCTCTATTCATTTAAGAGATTACAGTAGTTTTCTTATCTGTAACTTAGATATGAAAAGTTAATTTACATTAACAATAGTTGAATTTAACAAATCTCATTAAAGTGAATCTAAATCAATTGTTAGATCTTTTTTCACTGACTTTTCGTCACTCTCATCTGACTTTATATCAGAATTGATATCTACACCATTTAAGGTAATTTTATTAGCATTTAATTCAAGTACAGTTGAGTAGTTGCTGCCGTCTGATGATATTGCGCCTGTTTTTAAATAATCTTCAAGACCGACTTTGTACTGTGAATCTACCCACTCATCCACAAAATCTACAGGAGACTTAGCAAACAGTTTTAAGTAAACATTCTCTGGCTTTTTAGTTACTGAATTAAATGAGACTGAACTTTGACCTTGAAACTTGGTTTCTTTGCCATTGTGAATGAATGAGAAGTTATCTAAATTTACTTTTACAGGCTTTGATAAATTCAAGATTAAGCTTTGCATAGGATCATCTGCATGTTTAATGGTCTTAAGCAGATTCATGAGATTGATACTGTCTAAAGAGCTCTCATAACTTAACCTAGATAAATCATAGAAAGCAACCGTTTGACCTTCTCTAATTCTTGGGAAAGCAAAGTAGGCATCCATAGATCCTTTTGAACTTACTTTTTGGAAGTTCTTATCTTCATTATCAAATGACACATCAACCTTAAAGTTCTTTACAGATAAACTATCTCTTAAAGTTTTATCTTTAACATTGTCATCTGGTTTAAAACCGATTAAGTACAAAGTTGAGGCATCAGCTGATAATTCATCAAAAGAAACAGAAAAAGAATCAAAAGAAATTTTCTTTGAAGATAAATAAAACTTTGGTTTGGCTATCGTCTTTAAGTTCTGAAAAACAAATGTATAGGCCTCGCGACCTGAATAAATATCACGTCCTCGACAGTTGATGCCAGAGAACTTTAAGACAGTATCAATAGAACTTAAACTTCTACCTGAAACAGCAACAACGCTGTCACCGATACGGCAGCGACCATCTTCTAAATTTAAGTCAAAAGCAGAGGTTCTTAAGTTAGCATCTCCCTTTAACTGCCATGGATAGAAGTTAACTTCACCTGTCATATCAATTACAGGTAAACCAATTGATGAGAGTAATTCATCAATGTTACCGTCATAATTTTCCTTATGGAATCTAACTGTAAATGATGATACTGAGAAATTGATGTCAACCGCAAAGGTTGCTCTTAGTTCTCCTACAGGAGATTCAGGAACAGTAACTGATACTTTGCCCTTTTTAGAGAGCAAAGAACTTGATACGGGAGTGTAGACGATTCTGGCATAAGACTGTCTTGAATTTACTAGTCTTAAAGCATCATTGAACTTACTATCAAAGATATAACTTGCACAAAAAGCTAAAGCTAGCAGAACACTTAAAAGGAAAACTAAGATGAAAGCTAAGATCTTTACTGGCTTACGCATAACTATCTTTCATCCTGAAGTTTTGCAAGGATACTACCACTTTCTTTTAGAGCTTCTTCAGAGAAATCTCCAAAGTACTTTCTTACATTTAAGAATCTCTCGGTAAAGATATCAACATCAGCCTCTTTGATAACCTTTAACTGTTCTTGCAAGCTGTTTACAAAATTTTCAATTAACTCATAATTCTGTTTTGATGACATGATGATGTCAGCATATAGACGAGGATCTTGAGCAAAAAGACGACCTACCATCATCAGCTCCAAGCGATAGATAGGACTTGAAAGATCTTTTAATTTATCTAAATTTGGTGCAATTTCACTTAAAAAATTACCATAACCATAAGTACTAAAGTGGCGTAGTGCCTGAATAATACTCATAGCTCTATCATGTTCTTTAGCAGAACATCTGCAGATATTAGCGCCCCAAATACGTAACTGCTCAACTAAAAATTCTGATGCTTTTTCATCTCTTCCAGGAACTGTAACTACAACCTGTTTTACAAGACTCTTCACATCAGGACCGAACATAGGATGAAGACCTAATACAGGACCTTTGTGATATTTCATCATGGCTTCGACAATTGGTGCCTTCACTGAGGTGAAATCACATAAGATCTGATCTTCTCTTAACATTGGGGATAACTGTTTGATGATATCTATTGTGATATCAATTGGCACAGAAACAATTACAATCTTGGCATTTTTCAGGTATTCAGGAGCTTTATCCCAGCCACGATGACCAAATGAGAAGACTTTGTAACCTGATTTTTCAAAATAATCTGAAAAAATTCGGCCCATACCACCGTTACCGCCGACGATAACAACATCCCCATCTGTCTTTAAGCAACGTGGATAATTAAAGTCTGTATTTGAGCACAATTTATATGACTCTCTTAAAACTCTTTTCATAATGTCAGATAAGAGTCCTTTTGGAAGGTCATATTCTCTTGCTAACTTTTCACAGTTATCAATTACAAAAGCTTCTCTTTCATGTGAGTATGCACTTACACCAAGAGCTTTTTTGCAGGAAGCCGCCTTTATAACCAAATCCTGACGACGTTTTAAAAGACTAATTATCTCTTTATCTATAGCATCAATTTTCGATCTTACGTTTTCTAAATCAACAGCACTCATTAGTCATCAATCTCATCTAAATAGCTCTCAACATCTTTATCCTCTTTGTTTTCCATAGAGGCATTTGGATTGACCTTACCCTCTTGATACATCAGATAGACCTGTCGCAACTGAGCATAAGGATCAACAGCCTTGTCGATTGCCTCCTCTTGAGGAATTAAAGAAGCTCTTACATCAATACCGTTAATTACGGTACATGCAATTGCGGTCCAAGGAGTTATAAAATAATAAGGCCAATTATCTACAGCTGAAGCATGAATACTTCTTTCTGTTGTAGGTCCATAAGCAGGAACCATGATATAGGCGCCCTGATCAACACCTGCTTTACCCATAACTGTATTCATACTCATAGATTTCTGTTCTAATCCCATGTGCTTTGCTACATCTATAAAACCTAACAAACCTACAGTTGAGTTAATGGTAAAACGCCCTAGTGAAACACCTGAGTTTATGGGATCTCCTACTAAAACATTGTTAACAGTGTTGTTAAGCTCTGAAAGATTAGAAAAGAAATTATGCACTGATGATTTTGCTAAATTAGGCAATTTTGAATAGCCGTGTGCGACAGGTCTTAACAGATATCTATCTAAAACTACGTAATTTAATTTCCAGAACGCATTTTTGTTGATGTATTCAATAGAGTCAATTGAATTTCCAGGTAATATAGATAAGCCATAGCTGTAATCAGCATGGCTTGCCTTCACAGATATCTGATGTGGAGCCATTGGGCTGTAATTTGAATGAGATGCGTTAGCTTCTGAAAAAAGAGCAAAAGAAACTAGTGCAGTGCATAGAATTTTTTTAATCATATAGACCTCACATACATACCTACATTTTACAACATGAAAGCCCTTTTTTCCGTTGTTAACTCATAGATGTTTCAAGATAATTTCACAAATGCGCCAAAGATCTGCATATCTAGATTAGTATTTTGTTATGATATACGTGTATACGTATATCTAAATAATCAGTAAGCTTCCATGGATACTATAGACGTTGATTTAAAGACTTCTGTCGATAAGTCCAATACAGATCTAAATAAGACAGAGTCAGAAACACAATCTGGAACAGCAAAAGCCCAGATAAATGCTAATGCCACTGCTAAATATATAAGTGTGATTTCAAAACACAAAGGTCTTTTAGCAGAGTCTCAGGCAAGGACATTTAATCAATTAAATTCAAGCCTAAACTCCTTTGTTAAGGATAGCTCATCTATTGCAAAAGAATCCTATAACAAGGATTCTGCCATGATGGGGCATTACAGAAAACTTACTGTACAAGTAATCAACAGAGATCCTAATCTGCAAGAGAAAGTTGCGTCAGATTTATCCTCTCAAAAAGAGATGGTACGCTCCCGTGATGCAGCTTCGGTTTTAGAATCTGATTTAAAGAATCTGCCTAAAGTTCTATCAGAAGGTACTGTAGCAGGTCAAAATCTTGGAAAATTTATCTGTCAGAGTGTTGTAAACCTTACTGATTACGAAAATATGGGGGCCGGTTTACAAAGAGATTTGGCAATAAGACAGGTATTTGCACCAACTGAAGAACTGTCATTACGCTCAAAACAGGCTACTGCAGAAGTGCTTGCTGCCTCTATTGCATATGTAAAGAGCAATCAGCCCGAAGTATTAATTACACTAAAACCAGAACAGCAGGAAATTGTAAAACCAAAACCTGGTTCTACAACTCCTCAGATCATGACCCGTTATCTGCGTCAAGCTCTAGATGAGTTTCCTGATGATTCAACTTATCTTGATATCTTCAAACAAAACAAGAAAGTAGATGAGGCAGAGGACAACTTTAAAGATGATGTTTCAAAAGAAACCGCTAAGAGAATTCATGATCTGATTGCCAAAGCTGCCCTTACAGCAAGAAAGAGTAACCTTTTAAGCTCAAGAGAAGAAATTTCTCTTGAAAAGACTGTAAGTACAAAAGCAGATTCTCCATCTGCAGCTGCTAATACTGCTGATGAAAAGTCTGTTGAAGCATCAAAACTCTCACTTTCAGAGCTTTCTGCCCGTGCAGCTAAACTGCAGCAGCAGTTTAGAGAAGAGAGAATGAGACTAGCAAGTGAAGGCAAGTTACCAGATCCTGCTGTAAAACCAAATTACACCTCAGATGACTCTGCTTCAAACCTTGAGCTTACAAATCAAAGAATAGCTCAGGTAGATAGAGCTATTGATGAGAGAATTGCTAATAACAGTAATTTACAGGATCAACATGCTAAATCAAAAGAAAAGGCAGAACCTGTTCTTTCAGCTGAAGAAATCAAAAAGTTAGCTATAGATGCTGTAAAAGAAGCACTACAGGAAACTGTAAAATCTCAAATTGAAGCTAATCAGAATGCTGCAAAATTAGCAGCAACAGAAGCTGTAAATGCTTTAAAAGAGAGTGTCTTATCTAAATTTGAAGCTAATCAGAATACAACTAAAGAAGTTGCAGCTCAGGCTGTAAAAGAAGCTTTAGAGCAAAGCACTAAAGCTCAGCTTGAGGCAAGCCAAAACTCTGCAAAACAAGCTGTAGCAGAAGCTGTTAACTCCTTAAAAGAAAGTGTCTTCTCAAAATTAGAAGCAACACAGAACTCAACTAAAGAAATAGCAGCTCAGGCAGTAAGAGAAGCTTTAGAACAAAGTTCTAAAGCTCAGCTTGAGGTAAGTCAGAATTCTGCTCGTGATGCTGCAACCGAAGCTGTTAATGCCTTAAAAGAAAGTGTCTTATCAAAGCTTACTGATAATGAGAACAACTCAAAGAGTGTAGCTGAACAGGCTGTAAAAGAAGCTTTAGCAAAATTTGAAGAAAGTCAAAGTCAGGCTAAAGATGCTACCACTCAGGCAGTAAAAGATCTTAAAGAAAGTGTAAAAGCTCAATTAGAAAAAACTCAGACTAGTGCAAAAGAAGCAGCCACATTAGCTGCTAAAACTGTCTTAGAAGAGAATGCTAAGACTCAAAATGAGAATGCTCAAAGTTCAGCTAAAGAAGCTGTAAAACAAGCATTAAAAGAAGCTCTTGAAGGCAGTCCTCTTGCTAAGAATGACTTAAGGCAGAATGCTTATGAAAAGCATCAGACCTTTAATATGTCATTTAGAGGTTCAGCTGTTGCTGATTTCGGTTCATACAACATGGGACCTACTCTATCAGTAAAGATCCCTGACGGTGTTGCTGACTATGCAAATGGTTCAAATGAAGTAAATGCAAAGAGCGATCTTAATTCTGTAAATACAGAACAGAAAGCTGAAGCTTTAAAAGAAGAGTTCTTAAAATCTCAGGCACAAGATGTTCGTGAAGAAACAGCAAAAGATGATGCAACTTCTTTTGAAAACACAAAGGTAACTGATGGCATTAAAACAGTTGGAAAAGCAGACAGTACAAATACTGTTTCAAAGTCAGTAACCACAGAGCAAAAAGCTTTCGAGTTCAGTACTACAAACGATGATGTCATCAACGCTGACACTGAAGATGAAACTTATGATGTTGCAGTTGATGAAAAGAATGTTTTAAGCAACGAAGATGATGTTAAATCTGATGAGGTACTTACTGACAAAAATAGCCTTAAGGACAAGGCATCAAATCTAAAAGAGCCTGTAGCAAGCACTGAAATTGATGAGCTTGTAACTGATGATAACAATGTAGTAGCTAAAGACAATGAAAAATTAGCATCTGACACAAAGGCATCTGTAAATACAGATAAAGACAGTGATGATATTCTAAAGCTAAATCAGATTTCTAACACACAGAACGGCAGTGTTGCATCTACTGAGGTTACAGAAGAAACTTCAGAACAACCTGTTACAGAAAATAATTCAGGAGATAAACTAAGTAATGTTCTTGTTTCTCCTGTTGTAGCTAATGACAGTACTATTACTGATGACAGCCCAATAGAGATTGAAACTACTTTTACAATTCCAAAGGATAATGTTGCGTCTGACAGTTCTAAAGTAATCACACCAGAAGAAAAAGCACTTGCTAATAGCGCTTTAGAACAGGCTAAAGCACAGAGTGAAACTGTTTTAAATAAGCCAACACCTGATAATTCTGTTCTTCATGATGAAGATGATATATTCAAATCAAATGATGAAAAATTAGAAAACTCAGACTTGCAAAGTGCGGTTAAAAACAGGCCTTCTGTTCTAGCAGGTTTAAGTGCAAAAGAAGGTTCAGATGTTGAGTCCTTGCCTGATGATACCCTAAGTGTAACTAATGGCACTAAGAACAATTTACAAGGTGCTGATAGTTCTTCTAAGAATAAGTCAGTTGAAAGCAAAATCTTAGCTTCTACTGTACCTTCAATGGAATTAGAAGATCAGGTTGTGCCTTCAGATGTAAAGCAGGACTTAAATATAGAAAAGAAACTTACAGATAGTGCAAAAGAAAACTCTGATGAGTCAACACTCACTATCACTAAGATCCCTGAGAAGACCCCTGGGGCTGCTGCGATTACTCAAGGACAAAGTGAACCTATTCCTGAAAAGAGCGTGGTAGACAATGTCGCTGATGTGAAAGAAAAAACAGGCTTTTTCTCAAAAATTGCTTCAATTTTTGGTAAAAAAACAGTTGAATCACCTAAAAATGTAGCAGAAAGCGTAACCACGCCTGTAGCTACTGCTCCAAATTTAATGACGCTTATGTCTAAAGGATCTCCTTTAGACAGTCTCATGTACAGCTTAAAGGTACAGGCAAACAATACCGCTCTGCCTGATGCTCTAAGAGAAGAAGCTAAGAATTATTTAGACAAGTTGGAAAATCCTATCGATGACTTACCTTCTGTAGCAAACTGGTTGAACTTTACCTCAGGACCTATGTCCCCTACTTCACCACAGGCTTTAGCGCTTCATCAATGGGCTTTCATGCTTTTATCGATTAGATTTGCTCAATTAGGTAAATCCGTAGATAAGTTCTTAAAGAAAGATGTTGACCTCATGGAAGACAGATTTGATGAGACCTTAGACGAGATGAAAGCAAGCATTGATGCTAAAGGTAAGAACAACATTCCATCTTTATTAGATGAAACCTTAGATCAGATTGTAAGGTATCAAAATCCAAACAAAGAAAATCTGCCATTATTATTCCAGTATATACCGTTACCTCCAACTTATGATGGAGGTCGAGAAGGAGGCTTTAACGCTCGCCCTGTAATCGAAGAGGATGGTAAAAAGTCCTGGCATTTAAACTTTGTCTTCGATCTTGAAAATTTAGGTCCAATTGAAATCAAGGCTGAAGCTAAATTACCAGAGCTAAAAATCTCAGTTGTAGCAAGTACCTTTAATGGTCTGCAAAAAGTCCAAGAAGCTCTGCCAACTCTAAAAGAGAAGTTACAGGATCTTGGAATTACCACCCGTAATGCAACCGCTCGTATGGGTAAAGTTCATATTAGAGAGAAGAATGATCGTCCTGTAGTTGAAGTAAGAACTAAAAAAGACGGTTCAACTTTCTCTGTAGATATCTAGGTGAACTATGCAAAATACCGATGATAAAAATATAGATAACGAAAAAGCTACTAATGAAGAAGCATTAGATGCTACTGTTGTCGACAGTGAAAGTGGCAAAGAACTAGAGACTGAAACTCAAAATGGAGACGATAAAGATAACATCTCTATCAATGCTACCGATGAAGATCTGTCTTTTAAAGCCAGCTATGAGAAGGCTTCAGCTGCTGTTGCCATTTCTTATAACGAAGAGAAAAAGTCTCCTTTTGTAAGCGCTCTAGGCTATGAATCCAGAGCTCAAGCCATTATTGATATGGCAAAAGAACTAGGTGTTTATATTCACAAAGATCCTGTTTTATTAAATGAGCTTAAAGCTTTAAAGGAAGGTGAACAGGTTCCAGAGCAACTGTTCCAAATTATCGCCGAAATTTTAGCTTTCAGCTATCTTCTGCAGGGCAAAACACCAGAGAGCTACGTTAGAGCTGATGGAACCAAAGCTATCAATACTAAAGCCTAATTTAGTTATCTAAAGTAGAAAAGACAATTTCAACTACTTAAAAAGAAGGCTGGTACTTATGTATCAGCATTCTTTTGGGTTAACAAAAAAACAGACTGTTTATAAGTTAATCATTTGAAACATATGGTACTGGTACAGGCTCTGGATCTGCAACAATAGTACAGTTCTGATCAACGTACATTACTTTATCTACTCTTACAGGTAGTAAGTTCAAGCCTGGCAACATACAGGTATCAGCTACGATGTTGCCTGATTTATTGAAGTTTACAAACTTAATACCTTCAGGTTTCTTTAACTCAAGTGAGTTAACGCCACGCTCTTGTAAAAATCTGCCATAAACTCTCATCGCACCAGATGAACCGAACAGACCTGTTGATTTGTTGTTATCAAAGCCTACCCAAGTTGCAACCACCAGATCTGAATCAATACCTACAGACCAGGTATCTCTGCTGTCATTAGTAGTACCGGTCTTGGTTGCAATGTTGACATTTGGGAATAATCTACCAATTCTTCGTCCTGTACCTATCTTAGTAGCTTCAGTCATCACATACATGGTTAGATATGAGTCTCTAGGATCAAGTGTTGGCTTTACTTTGGAATTGGCGCGCTCATATACAATCTTGCCATCTTTTACCACAGTGCGCAGTGTAGTTAAGTCTTTATAACTACCGTCTGTTGCTAAACTTGTATAAATCTGAGTTACCTCAAATGGGGTTAACTCAATGGTTCCTAACAGCATTGATGGATAGAATGGAATTCTGCTCTTCTCAATGCCAACGTTCATCAATGTATCTCTTACATGGTTTAAACCTACTCTCATACCAATCTTAACTGTAGGTACATTCATAGAACGGGCCATAGCTACATAAGTAGGAATTCTGCCGTGGTACTTCTTGTCATCATTGTGAGGTTGCCATAATTTACCGTCAGCTAATTTTACGGTAATAGGAGCATCATTAACCATAGTGCCGGTATGAATACCATTATGGAAAGCGGTTAAGTACACAAAAGGCTTAATAATAGAACCTACCTGACGCTTACCTTCCATCACACGGTTAAAGCCAGCATACTGTGGTGTTCTACTGCCAACCACTGCAGAGACTTCAGCTGTACGCCATGAACTTACCACCATTGCAGCTTCCATACCACGAAGACCTGTTTCTTTTTCAATGGCGTTTAACTCATTTTGGACAGCATCTTCAGCTGACTGCTGAGCCTGAGGATCAAGACTTGTAAAGATCTTAATACCGTTACCTGATAGGAAATCAGGACCGAACTTTGAAGAAATCTCTTTCTTTAACACGCCCATAAAAGCTGGTGTCTTAGAATAGTTCATTGAACCACGCTTAATTACACCTAAAGGTCGGGCTGAATACTGTTCAAACTCGGTATCGTTGATGATACCTCTATTTCTTAAAACAGCTAGTACGGTATTACGTCTTTCTAAGGCCTGATCAGGATGTCTCCATGGGTCATAATAAGAAGGGCCTTTAATAATACCTACAAGTAAAGCCATCTGATCCTGAGTTAACTCAGAGATTGGTACTCCAAAATAAAAATATGAAGCAAGACCAAAACCATAGATACCCGCAGGTCCATTTTGACCTAAGTAAATTTCGTTCATATAAGCTTCTAAGATCTGATCTTTAGTATATCTATGGTTCATGATAAGAGCCATGATGATCTCTTTGAACTTACGGGTATAACTCTTTTGAGAATTTAGAAAATAGTTTTTAACTAGCTGCTGAGTAATTGTAGAACCGCCTTCAACAACAGAGTGAGCGATAGCATTCTTTATAAAGGCTCTAGCAATAGCAAAGAAGTTAACACCAATATTTGTTCTGAAAGAACGATCCTCAATTTCTAATAAAGTTGTAACCAGAGCTTCTGGTACCTCTGACAACTGAATAAAGATTCTGTCTTCTTTAGGATCAATACGGTTGATTCTGTCTAAAAGTACTGGATCCATTCTCACATAACCTAATTCCTCATGAGAGTCTGCATTGATGATCTGAGCTACTCTCTGACCGTTAAAGGTTACCAATAAAGATACCGTGTTTTCAGCGCCATCAGGAAATTCAAAAGGTCTGCGCAGAATAACTACACGACCAGTCTTAGGATTGGTTGCATACTCACCTGGCTTTTGAGGATTATTTACTTTTCTGTATTTTAAGAGCTTTAGCTCATACTCCATCTGTTTTAAAGACAGTTTCTGATCTGGATACAGCTCTAGAGGTCGTGAGTAGACTACCGCAGGTAGTACCCATTTATCATCTACTCCAAACTTTGATAAAACAACAGAGTCAAAGTAGACAAAAAGCAGAGCTAAAATTACAACGCCAACTACGCCTACCTTTAAGCCAAAATAAATTAACTTCTTTTTAATGCTCTTTTCTTTTTTAGGCTTTTTATCCTTTTTATTTGGATTTTCGATATTATCTTGAGCTTTTACGCGCTCATTTGAGGCATTTCTTGATTGCTTAAAAGAATTCTCCTGGTATGAGTTATCTGAAAAATTGTTTTGAGAATAGTTATTCTCAGAATAATTACTCTGACAAAATGAAGGCTCTGTAAAGCCATCATCATTCTCAAGATTATTAGAGATACTGCGATCACCAAAGGTAGGTTCTGGTCGATTTGGATCTTCTTTCGTAGGATCTATTCTGTCAATACGGTCTTCAGAATCTACAGCGCTAAAGCCCTTAAAAAAATCGTCACTATTATTGTTATTCATTTCATTCTTTCTTAAAAAGTTTACGCTGTATTATAGCAAATGAACATGATTTAGAACGCTTTAAATAGTGGGAATATGAAAACTTAATTATACAAAGTAGAACTTATCAAGGTTAAGAGAAGATAAAAGCAAAATATATTTAGCAAAAACGAAACATACATCAATGAAATTGTGGATTTTATCTGTGTTTTTAGATCATGCGTCAAATAATCAATATCTATCCTTGATAGATAGTAAATAATAAAGCATAATTGCTCACTCAAAGAGAACCTAAAAATTTGGTTCTTTTATTTAAACAAATGATACTTAATACTTACACTGTATTTTTGGACAGTAATTAAGTTAAGGAAGAAGAATATGGCTGACAATGAAAAGACTGCTACTGCAATCGACTCTATGGGCCCTTTAGCAATCGCTGGTGTTGAACCTTACCAAGAACAACCTGGCGAAGAGTATATGAACGAGAAGCAGAAGGCTCATTTCAAAAAGATCCTGACTGCATGGCGCGATCAGCTACGCAATGAAGTAGATCGTACCGTAGGTCATATGAAGAGTGAGGCTGCAAATTTCCCAGATCCTCTAGATAGAGCATCACAGGAGGAAGAGTTTGCTCTTGAGTTACGTGCACGTGATCGTGAACGTAAGTTAATCAAGAAGATCGAAAAGACTTTAGCAAAGATTGATAATGATGAGTTCGGTTACTGTGAACAGTGCGGTACCGAGATTGGTATCAAACGTCTAGAAGCAAGACCAACTGCTGATTTATGCGTTGACTGCAAGTCATTAGCAGAAATCAAAGAAAAACAGCTTCAAGGCTAATCTATAATTCAAAGAAAAGCAGGTGACTATATGTCGCCTGTTTTTTTGTCCGCTATGTACGTAGGTCGTTTTGCCCCCTCTCCTTCAGGAAGACTTCATTTTGGCTCTTTAGTTGCAGCCTTAGGTTCTTATCTTAGAGCGCGTCATGAAAACGGGCGTATTCTTTTGCGAATTGAAGATCTCGACTTTTACAGATGCAAAAAGGAATACACCTCTCTTATCATCAATGAGTTGCATACTCTAGGTTTTGAATATGATGGAGAAACTTATATTCAATCGGAGCATACTGATGTGTATCTTGAAAAAGCAAAAGAGCTTATAGATAAAGGTGAAGCTTATTACTGTCACTGTACAAGGGCTATGAGAAAACAAGAGCCTTGTCACTGTAAAGAGCTACATTTACAGCAAACAGAGAATACAAATTATGCCTTAAATTATGAGGTACACGATGTTTGCAATAATACTTTTGAAGATGAGCTTTTAGGTAAAGTTCACTGTGAATATAAAACTCATGAGCTTACTTTAATTAGGACTGACAGAGTAATTTCATACAATTTAGGCTGTGTCGTAGATGATATCTTAGAAGGTGTAACCGAAATTGTAAGAGGAGCGGATTTAATTGATATCACACCGGCTCAACTCTCGCTCTATTCAAGTTTTAATAAAAATGCTCCACGCTATTTGCATTTACCTTTAATCATGCAAGATAGTGAAAGAAAACTCTCCAAACAGAATCATTCTCCTGCCGTACTTGATTTGGCAAGTCCACAGAAATTGCTGATTACGGGTCTTAAGTTTCTGAATCAAGAAACTGAAGATTTGAACGAAGACATGTCTGTTTACAAGATACTTTCAAAAGCAGTAGATCGCTTTTGTATTGAAAACATCAGCAAGAGACCTTTATTGATGATCAAACTACAACATAGTCAATAAGCCTCTATATAAGAGGCTTAATTTAGATACTTTCTCTGAAGGCTAATTTTATGTAACTGGTAATTTTTTACCCCCCTAACTTAATTCCTTAAAATTCATATACTTATTCAAGGTTTTCTTGAATAGGAGTATGAAAAATGACTGATCAAGTCAAATTAGGAAGTGAAATTATCCAATCTGTTATCAATTGCATCTCTCAAACCAATCTCTGCAGTTACCAAATTGCTTACAAGCACCATATCAGCCAACACTCTGTTGAATCAATAGGTCTTAAGAATTTAGGTAAAAACATCTATTGGAATAAGGAGCGTTTAGCACTTACCAATTTGAGTTATTCTATCAGATCTTTAAAGGCTGAGGGGTACTCAAATAACGAAATTGGTAAACAGCTCGGGGTTTATCCATCTACAGCCCATAAACTCATCTCTCGCTTAAGGAATGTACCATCTCTACCAGGTGCAAAAGCTCAGGCTCAAGAGCCTATAGCACTTGAAGCACCTGTTGGTGAGAACGATCTAGTACAGGTAATTTCCTTAGAGTCAGAACCTACAACTGAACCAACAGTTGCACAAGCTGGTGCGGTTAAAGCACCTGCTGGCGCAACTCTTTCTAAAATCAAACAAGACTCACAAACAATTGAGGTTACCCCTATTGAGGAAGTAAATCCTCAAAGCGAATTGACAGCTCAATATGTAGCAGAGTCTACTCCTACTACTGAGCAAGTAACTGCTACTTCTGCAGTTGAAAACGACAGTATTGTAAGCACTGAAAGTACTGAAGTACCTTCAGCACTTTCAGAGAATAATCCAATTACCTCTAAAACCGATGTTGCCACCTATCCTGTTGTTAAAGATGACATTAACTTCCGCAGACGTATGGTTAATGTAACTTACAGAGGTGCACAGGTAAAGTTTGAAGCTGACGGTAACTTCGAGCAATCCATTATCAACATTTTAAAAGGCTTAACCTCAAGGGAGGTAGTTAATAAATGAGTATTTTATCAGCCACAGGCAAAATTATTATGGTGCAAGAGCCTGTCTCAGGTCGTTTTGGCTTACAGAAACTTTTAGCTAAGTTATCAAGTAATGCCTACGGTGTTAATTGGGATGGCAGTGACGAGATCTCACTTGTTACTTTTAATAAGAAACGCACCATCTGCAAGATCTTACATGTCGATGATACTGGTGTGGATTGTACTACGAGGATCTTAAACCACGGTAACTTTAAAGTCCTGCTAGATGAAGGCTTAATCCCTAGAAGGTTAACAAGAGAAGCACTTGAGCGACTGATTATTGATGGTACTTTAGAGGGTGAATATCAAAATGAAATTAGCAAACAGTTACTTGAAAATCAGCAGCATTTAAATCTGACTAAAAGGGCTGCTTGAGGGAGGTAAAAATCCTGAAAAAAAGTAATAAAATCAGAATATCTATTTGTTTTAACGTAATTATATGATATAATTAGTGTATTACTAAGTCACTGATAATATAAGTTAAAAACAATGGACAAAATTACTAAAGAGCAGGTTAAAAATTTTCCTTTAGACAATGAGCGTGCTCGTATTTTTTTAATTGATGGTAAATATTACGTAGTAGTACGTGAGCATTACTTTGACAAGACTCTTAAAGCCTCACGTACTAAAACTCAATACTTAGGACGTATTGTGGATCTGGTGTATTACTCTATGGAGGAATACCACCAAAAGTTTAAACGTAACGGTCAGTTAAGAACTCCTGTAATTCCAACTTCAAGTGCTGATGGTGCAGCCTCTAGCACAGATGTAATCACCTTACCTAAAAAGCGAATTAGACCTACTAAACGTAGAGTCCAAAACTCCATTGTTGACTTAGCTAAAGTTAAGAATTTCCCTGACAATCCTTACCTTAAAATCGTAAAGAAAGGTGAGCATATCTACGTAATTGAATCAGAGCATTACATTAAAAACGGTAAGCGTTGTGAAAACCGCAGATATGTTGGTAAAATTGTTAAAAATCGCTTTTATACTATGGAAGAATACAAGCAAACCTTTAAACGTGACGGTAGCTTAAAAGATCCTAAAGTGAAAGCAAAAGTTAAAGCTAAAACCACCACTTCAACCTCTCAAGTTAAGGAGTAATTCAAAATGGCAAATTCAAATTACGACTCCTTATCTAAAGAAGAGTTATTAGCTTTAATAAAGCAGCAGGATAAGAAGATTGCAAAGCAAGAAAAAGCAGCGCTAACACTTAAAGACACCATAAATCAATTAAAGCTTGATAAAGCATTATTAGCCTCTGACAATAAGAAGCTTAAGAAGCTTAATGTTAACTTAAAGAGCATAATTGAAAGCATCAAAGCATATGCTAAAGATCTCAATGTCCAAGGCTGTAAATGGTTTGATGATCATGTAGTTGAAGATATTAAAGGTGTCAAAGATTTAGGCGATTATATCCTAGGAGTGCTCTGTCAGCTGCAAGATACCTTAAGACAGCTTCATACCCATCAAGAAGGCTCTTTAAACTTAAGTAAAAGTGAAAAGAACGGTGGACGCTTTAAAGAAGTTGAAGATAGTGTTAACGGTGAATTTGAAAAACAAGCTATCGCTGATGGTAAAGATATTCTCAAAGATGAGAAAGAAGCTACCCTTGTTGATAATGAAGACAATGATGCTGACGAGTTAGCTGAGCTTTTAGATGACAACGATATTCAAAACACAGAGCAAGAGCTTGAACAGCAAATAGAAACTGCATCAAGTGATCATAAATATAAACAGTGTGATCCTAAGGAAGTATTAGCAGCTCGTACAGATAAAACTATAGACTCTACCACCACCGCTTTAAACCGTTGTGTTGAGCCAATCAGTAAACACAACAAAAATCTTTACCAGAATGAAGGTGTGGTTCAAGGCAAGAATAAACGCTATGTATCTTTAAATGACAGTAGTGAAATCATTTCTATTCTAGAAATGGGTGACAAAGTCACCTATCAAAGACAGTGTCCTTGCTGTGGCTCTATTTGCTCTACTACAAGTAAGATAGAACGTTATAACTCTACTACCGTTAAAGGTAATAACCAAGGTGACATTAAACAAAGTATCAGTGCAGTTTACACTTTAACTTGTCCAGAATGTGGTGAAAGTTTTGAGTTAAATCCAGCCTCTTTAACTGACTTTAAAGTTACCTCTAAATTACCTGATATAAACACCAAAGAAACACCATCGGTACAAGATGTAGAAGCTAAAGTAAATGCACAAACCGCATCTATAAGCGACAATTTAGCTACTATCTCTCGACATGTAGAAGGTAAAGAAACAACCTGTAGACAGGATGTAGACACCAAAGAAACAGCTTTAAGTAATAAAAATACTGACTACAAGAAAGCAAATAAGCAACGCCAAAAAGAGCGTAAAGAAAGTTTTAAAGAAATTAAATCCTCTGACAACATCTTTACAAGAGAAGTTAAGCTTGAGGATTTACTCATGGACGGTCTAAATGGACAGAAAGTAATCAATCCTGTTTCCTTTAGTCGAATTGCAGATGCTTATGCTCAATTACCAGTATTTCTAAAGAGCCAAATCTCTACAGGTGTAGCTGTAAGTGCTACCTCTTTATTTGGTCAAATAGGTGCTCCTAAAAATAGAGTCTTTAACTTCTTTCAAGGCCATGGTCTTGAGCTTACTAAAGAGCAATGGATTGCTACTATCAATGCTATCTGTAGAGCCTTCTGCAGAAATGTAAGTAAACAAATACAATTAGACATTCTAAAGTGGTGTAAGACCGTACTAATGGACGAATCTACCTTATTAGTACGTGAGTATGCTGCTCAATCAAAGTCAAAAACTAAAAAGTCTCAGCTATGGGTAATGTCTAGTGGTTGGGGTAGCCCATATAAAGCTCAATGGTTTACTGTTACTAATAACCGTAGTGCACAAACAGTCATTGATGTATTTGACAATCCAGAAATCCAAAACGACAAGAATAAACTTAAGGTTGAATACCTAACCACCGACGGTTATGTAGGTTATACCAAAGCAATAAAGGTTCTAAAAGAGCATGGTATCAATATCACCAGCACCCGCTGCTTATGCCATGCAAGACGTCCTTTACACCGCTATCTCAAGGATAGTGGCTTACTTAAGATCTATAACCTGGAGCTTTTACCTAAAGGCAGTAAGTTTAGTGACTTTAAAAAGAATTTAACCACCTATTTAAAATCACCAACAGACAGAGAGCTTACAGCTAAAGATCGTGACTTATTGATTATCTACTACTTAATCAACTCTCTGTTTGTAGTAGATTCAAGTATAGTGTTCAAACACAGCTTTGATTGTACCACTGATGAATTTAAACAGGACTTACAAGAAGCTAGAACTAATAGCTCTCGTACTATTGTAAATACCTTATTTGACGCGATTAGAGTGTTTGTAGCTAATAATCCAAACATCTTTGACACCAAATTATGTAATGGCAACCTTAAGTACAAGCCTATCAAGTTCTATCCTGAAGCTAAGGCTTTATTTTACCTATTAAGTTATGAGAAAGAGCTTAAGGAGTTTATTAACTCTCCTGAGATTGAGCTTACTCAGTCTAGTTGTGAAAGAGCTTTAAAACTAGGTATTTGCTCAAGAAAAGCCTTTATGTTTATTGATTCAATTGACGGCTCTAATGCTTTTGCAGATTTACAAACCATTGTTAATACCTGCATTAGTAATGGCATCAATGTGGACAATTACCTAACCTGGTTAATTGCAAATCAAAAGTACAGATTAAGCTTACTAGAAGCTAAAGGTCATAGCGATCCTACCTTCTACAGTATGCCAAGAAAGAAGTCTACCAAAGTAGAAAATAAAGATGAGAACGGTAATACCAAGCAAGTATCTGTATCTATCCCAATGTATGAGCAGAACCTTTGTTATGACAAGATTGATGTTAGCGATTTAACACCATACGCCTACTTGCAGTATTTACAAGCAACTTTTAATTCAAAGTAATAGGTCGTTTATTAACGTAGCGCTACAAGCATTTATCCCTCATTCCATTTTCTAAGACGGTATCGCATGCAGGTGCTGTCTTAGAAAGGTAAGCCAATCTCTAATCCATTAAATCTAACGTTTTCTCGCCAAATTTAAGCTAGCATCTTTGGCAAATTAGCATCAAATCAACACAATCAGAGCCCCAAGACTAAATAACTTTAGCCTTGGGGTATTGTAGCAATTTAGAGTTAAAGATCCGTGGGGGTAAAAAATTCGCAGTTACAATTTTATAATTCTAACTGAGATACGCTCCAAATAGATTTTGCCTTTAACGCCATATCTTTTTGGTGTCTGTCAATAGCTTCTGGAGACCACTCTTTATAGTTATTTGCTACCAATTGAGTTGTCTTTATAGTGCATTCTGACAATACTTTAATTTTTTCAGAATAATCTTCAACTCCAATATCTCTATTTTTACTTGGTTGCAAAAGAACCATATTACCAAGTCTATATACCATTTCCATACAAGCTTCACTTGTGAAGCCATTCCACCCATCTGGTGCGTTTTGAGGCAATATGTGCTCAATGTTCAAAGAATCAGAGGTAAAATCCAATGATGTTCCAGATATTTTTTTCTATGGCACATAAAATATATCTAACCAATTTTCGCGATCTTGAATCTGATGTATTTATTGATTTACTACTAAAATCAAGATAAAAACGATCATCGTCTATATATATTGGCTTTAGATATGACCACACATCATTCAAATCAATAATTTCTTTTGAACTTATTTTTTCTGCAACTTCACAATAAACTTTTTCTTGGTCAGCTGGAGAATATGAACCTATCGTATTGTATCTAAAGGTAATTACCACAATAGCTCTTAGTAAAGAAGAAAATTCTTTTTGTTTAAATTCACGTTTTGCTGAAAGAAGCAAAGGGTATGGCTGTCTAACCCTAAACATCCTAAGA
>OQVQ01000099.1_pt1 | contig 40553 bp, 45 predicted proteins | sample 1691491 | NCBI WGS metagenome assembly OQVQ01 (sample SAMN03418252, study PRJEB22391) | human gut metagenome | biome: human-gut; feature: organic feature; material: feces | host: Homo sapiens | place: Tanzania | collected 2013-01
ACGACATAAGAGTCATCCAATCCTTTTCGTCTAAGAATTTCACTCCAGTCTCTTCGGTAGTTCTTGCAGCCACAGTTATCTGGCATTGCTTTGGCGCTAACATCTTCACATGCTTTATCTTTATGTTGTTGGCATTCTCGTCGCCAGGGAAAGCCTGGAAAATGAAGCGAGCCATAGCGTGGTCGAGGTTTATCTCTGGATGAATGTCGCGGTGGGCAGCATAGGTGCTGTAGCCATTGGCATTCACAATCTTAGCCTTCTCCTCGTCAGAAAGGTTTAGATTGCTATAGTTTTCGTTCAGATAAGCGAGGTCGAGCTTAGGCGCATAGCCATAGAGCACATCCTGAGTGCCATCCACCGTGCTTGTGCATACTATGCGGTCGTTGTTACGCTGCACACTGGTAGGGCAGTCGTCGATATGATAGCAGAAGAAGTTGTAGCCCACATCCTGATAGCGTGAACTATAGAATAGGGAATCTTCTGTCCACTGTGGCACCAGCATACCTCCAGGTTCAGTGTTTAGCTTCACAGGCATACCGTGGTTGTAGTCAGGACCATCCAAAAGACAGCTTTCATTGTCTTCGTCGTGAGTTTTGCCCTGTGCATATCTTGTCTTTGTGAGGTCGGCAGCCGAAGTCAGAGGGCCTTGCTGATCCTGACCATTTCTGAAGCTATACACATATAGAGTGGCCTTTTGCTTCTGTATTTGCGAAACACCTTGGTTGATGCCATCGTTCTCGAAGGCGCCCATACCACGAGTTGCCGTTATCGAGAAAAAGTTTTGCTCGTTGACAAACATCATGATTGGTGTCTTGTTATAGGTCTCCGTGTTGCCAATCTCATTATCTGGAAATTCATATTCCAGTCCCGGATACGATTGGCTACAGGCAGCCAGCAGCATCATCGTTGCTGCCGAGAGAGCAGGACGCACAAACCGTCTTGTGGATTTCAATTTCATTATTGACATATATTTCGATATCTTGTTTTCTATATTTGTTTCGCGCATATATTATGGATTAGATGTCTACAAAGATGTTTTCGCATCCTGTCCATTGGTCTATACCGTTGTCGTCGTTAGGAGTATCTACAATCTGTTCGCCTTTCAACACAAGGTCGGTCTTTATGTTCAGCACTCCGTGTTCAGTACGTCGGCGAGCATCCTTTCCCATGTTCACAATCTCTATGAGGTTAGCCTCTTCAAGAGCGTTGTATATGTTTATCTTGCCCTGTATGCGCTTTATTCTCTTCACACCCTCGTCGTTGAAAGCGTGGGTATATATTATCACCTGCATGATGCCAGGACCAGTGCGCTCATTAGGAGTGGCACTCTTCACGATACCTGTCACATCAATATTGGCATGAGCCACAAGCGAGGTGTTGTCTTCGGTATCCTCAACCACGTTGCCATCCTTGTTTTGTAGTTCCATATCGAAGAGCATCTTCGAAGTTTTTCTGATATCGATATATCCGTTGCCAATGCTTATTGCCAAAGGAATACCCGAAATCTCAGCCTCCACAGAGTCAACCACAAATCCGCGTGTGGTTACATCCTTTGAAATATCGAAGTATACATCGATATTCTGCGACAGGTTGCGAGGCGTAAACTTCGCTATGTGTTCAGCCTTGCCATCTATGTTGCGCAGCGGAATAGAGTCGAAGTATACTGGGCGTACGTTGCTCTGTATATATCCAGCGTAAGGATTGTAGTCGTCCCAGTTTTTTATTCTCGACTTCAAGTTAGGGTCACCCTTCTTGTATACCTTGTATTCCAGATATATGTCCGAGATGCGTGAACTCTCAGTCTTTCCGTTCATGAAGTCGTCCACATTATTATATTTCAGCTCAGCGTCGTCGAGAGCAAATGTGAAGAACTTATATTCGCCTTTGTTCAGAGGGAATGTTCTGCGTCCCTGTGTAGCCGATTCTGGCGCTCGCTTTGCTGATGCAGGTACTGCAGGAACCTCTGGCTCAGTAGGCGAAGAGGGCGATGAACCGCCTTCGCCAGGGGTATCAGGGGTGGTTGGGGTATCTGGCTCGCTTGGGGTATCAGGGACGCTTGGGGTATCAGGCTCGCTTGGCTCTGTTGGTTCTTCGGGAGTTGTAGGCTCAGCAGGAGCACCATAGATGAAGCGGCCAAGATGGTCGGTGGAATTCACCGCCATAGAGTAGTATTTGCACTTTATCACCCTATAGGCAATGACATACATAGAGTCTGACTGTTCGTGAGCCTCAGACCAATCGTAGTCGAACACCACAGGGGTGGTGTGTGGATGCTCAGCATCAGAGCAAAGCTCTACGTCGGTGCACGATGACAACAATGACAACGACATCGAAAGTGCGCAGACTGTAAAAATCAATGAGTTTTTCATTTCCGTCACCTCCTAATTTTGATTGTTGTTTTCATTCTCATGGTTGTCTTCACTCGCATTGCTTTCAGCAGGCGCCTCCTTGCTTTCCGCATTCTCAGCAGGAGCAGCCTCTGATTGCTCAGCAGCCTCCTTGCTTTCCGCATTCTCAGCAGGAGCTGCCTCTGATTGTTCAGCAGGCTTTTCCTCCTCCTTTATATTTTCTTTCTGACCTTTTTTCTTGTCAGCTTTCTTTTTCTTGTCTTCTTTTGCAGCCTCTTTAGCTTCGTCCTTCTTCTGCTTCTTGCTTGCCTTTAGGTCGGTAGCCTTAGCAGTAGCGGCAGCCTTAGCAGCCTTTTCCTTAATAGCATTGTCGGCAGAAGTCTTGGTTTCTTCCTCAGCAAAGCGCTTGAGTTCTGCATTGTATATGTTCATGAACTCCTCGTAGATAGAGCCATGATCCTTTCGAGCATTGGCGATAGAGTCGCGACGATTCTTCTCAGCAGTCATCCAATCGTCCATCTTCTGCTGGTAAGCAAGGTCGCAGTCGTATCTCCAGCGATATTTCTTTGTCGAAGGGTAGTCACCTATTCTATATATAAAGCCAAGGCGCAAATCGCTTATCACCGGGATAGGCTGAAAAGCCATAGGTTTCTTCTCTGTTACACGATAGCAGTTGCTCTCTCGTTCGAGCACATATTTATCTACGCTTGCATAAGCGAAACCTGCAGAGATGCCAGCCTCGAAGTCGATGGTGTTGCCATTGCGGAAGCTATACAGCGGTTTGGTGAAACCCCATGTAAAGCCAGCAGTTATGGCAGAGCCCTGTTTGCCTTCAGAGCCGAGCATAATAGAATATTTGTTGTATGCGATGTAAGCGCCTCTGTAGAATGCCACAGTAGGGTGCTTAGGATCAGGCGTAATGTTTGAGATGAGTTTTTTGAAGAAGTTTGTTGGTAGTTGTGGATAAGAGTCTCCCTTACCGGTTTTGTGCATGCGATAATAATATTTCACGCCAATGCGAGCGCCACTTAGGTTGTATACTAAGCCTGGCTTATAAGTATGAGAGGCATTCCAATTGCATCGAGCATCAAACGTCAGAGCCCAACGACCATAGTTGAACTTTGTCAAGTCGTATTCAACACCGATGTTTGGAGTCAAGCACAACCATTCAAACGCATTAGTCCTAAGGGCGATTCTTTGTCTTGTTGACAAGGTATCAACCTTATGACCTGTGTCCATAATCTGCGCTCTCAGAGAGATTGCTGATATTAAGAATAGTGATAAATATATTAATCTTATTGACTTCACTATTTACAAATGCTTAAGAGTATTATTATTATTGGGTCTGAGTGAATTATATGTATGTGTTAATATTATTCTGATAGACTCAACGTAGTTGTTTTCTTAAAGGCTTAATGTTTGCGTTGATGACATTATTGTCGGTTAGCTACATTTTATCCTTTGTTATATTTCAGCCGCAAAAATAAAAAGTTATTTGCAAATTCTATCATATTTAACCAAATAATTATTCTTCGTTAATATAATTTAATATAATATAGGGAATTTCTTATAATTGTTTAAATTGTGTTAATCGGTGTGATAGAATTAAAAAACCTATATGTGTCTATTGTAGAAAAACTTAAAGAATGCAAGGATAAATGAAATATTTTGTGTAAGTTTGCACTTGAAAAGAAAACAACGCCACGATAAGTGGAATTTTGAACTAAAATATTTCATCATCTTTAATATGAACGACTATATAGTCTCGGCACGCAAATACCGTCCTATGTCCTTCGACTCTGTGGTGGGACAAAAGGCGCTGACCACAACATTGAAGAATGCTGTGCTTAGCGGCAAACTGGCACACGCCTATTTGTTCTGTGGACCGCGAGGAGTGGGTAAGACCACTTGCGCACGAATATTTGCTAAAGTCATCAACTGCATGCATCCTACTGCCGATGGCGATGCTTGTGGCGAGTGCGAAAGCTGCAAGGCTTTTAATGAGCAGCGCTCTTACAACATCTTTGAGCTCGATGCTGCCAGCAACAATGGCGTGGAGCAGATCAAAACCCTCATGGATCAAACTCGCATTCCACCACAGGTGGGTAAATACAAGGTGTTCATCATCGACGAGGTCCACATGCTCTCGCAGGCGGCATTCAATTCGTTCCTCAAAACTCTTGAGGAACCACCAGCTCATGTCATCTTTATCCTTGCCACTACCGAGAAACACAAGATATTGCCAACCATCCTCTCGCGTTGCCAAATCTACGACTTCGAGCGTATGACCGTGCAAGGCACCATCAACCACCTGAAGATGGTGGCTGAAAAAGAAGGCATCACCTATGAAGAACAGGCGTTGGCGCTCATAGCAGAAAAGGCAGACGGAGGTATGCGCGATGCTCTCTCTATCTTCGACCAGGCTGCAAGCTTCTGCCAGGGCAATATCACCTATCAGAAGGTTATCGAAGACCTCAACGTGCTCGATGCCGACAACTATTTCAATATCGTAGACTACGCATTGGAAAACAAGGTGTCGGAGGTGATGTTGCTCTTGGATAGCGTGTTGGCAAAGGGTTTCGATGCTGCCAACCTCGTTTCGGGTTTGGCAAGCCATATCAGAAATGTGCTCATGGCAAAGAACCCCGAAACCCTCAAGCTCCTTGAAACAAGCGACACGCAGCGACAGAAGTTTGAGCAGCAGGCACAGAAGTGTAATACACCTTTCTTATATAATGCGCTAAAGATTCTCAATCAATGCGATGTAAACTATAAGCAGAGCTCAAACAAGCGATTGCTCGTTGAGTTGACACTCATAGAAGTCTGCCAGCTCACTCAGCCTGCTGACGAAGGTGCAAGCTCGGGGCGTAGCCCTAAGCGACTAAAAACCCTGTTCAAGAAGATAATGGCAAGTCGGCAACAAGCAGCTTCGCAGGTGGCTGCTGCCGATAATACTGTTGTGTCGCGACGTTCTACGACCCAACAGCAACCCTCTATTGCCAATGCAGCTCAGCCAGCAGCCCAGTCTCAGCCATCTTCGGCAGCCCAACCTCTGGCATCGCAGCCAAAGCTCAAGCTCAGCTCTCTCGGCATCACATTCTCCACTCTCCGCAATATGGGAAAGAAAGATACTGTGGTGAAGGAGGAGGAAATCATCACCGACACCACGGCAAACAGGCAATTCTCTGAAGATGATTTGCAGTTGCAATGGATGATGATGTGCAACCGCATGCCTCAGCAAATGAGGGCGTTAGCAAGCAGAATGAAAAACATACAACCTAAACTCCTCGACTTCCCAAATGTGGAAGTGGTTGTAGAAAACGAGGTGTTGCTAAGCGATGTGCAACAGATAAAAGGTCGCATCCGTGCCACCTTAGCCAAAGAACTCGGCAATGGCAACCTCACCCTTACCGTCCGTTTGGCTAAAGCAGAAGAGGTGAAAGCCATACTAAGCAAGCGCGAAGTACTTGCCGAACTCATCAAAACAAACTCTGGCGTCAAGCGCCTCATCGAATCCCTACATCTGGAAATGGGGTAAAGCCTCACCCCCAAGAAGGGGGAGAGGCTGTTTATATAAGCGGCATTCCCATTTCCATGCATTCTTTTCTCATATCCTCAGGCCAGATGCTTGCCTGAATCTCGCCGATATGCGCTTTTTGCAGCATCACCATGCACAATCGGCTCTGGCCAATACCGCCACCAATGCTCAAAGGCAACTTGTCGTTCAGCAACTGCTGGTGGAAATAGAGCTTTTCTCTATCCTCCTTACCCTCAATCTTAAGCTGAGCCAACAAGCTCTCTTTGTCTACACGAATACCCATAGAGCTAAGCTCAAACGAGCGACCAAGCACCGGATACCAAATCAAGATATCGCCATTCAGTCCACGCTTGCCATTCTCGGCAATCGTGTTCCAATCATCATAGTCGGGAGCTCTGCCGTCGTGCTTCTCGCCATTCGACAGCTTTCCGCCAATACCCTCCAAGAACACGGCACCAAACTTCTTGCAGATAGCATCCTCGCGCTCCTTCGCACTAAGGTCGGGATACATCTGCAGCAAATCCTCAGCATGAATAAAATGGATGCTTCGAGGCAAGAAAGGCTTCAACACAGGGAATGTCTCGCACGTCAGATACTCCGTGCGGCGAATGGCAGCATAAATGCGCTTCACCACATCCTCCAAGAAAGCTATCGTGCGATCCTGCTTGTTTATAACAGCCTCCCAGTCCCATTGGTCCACATATAGCGAGTGCAGGTTGTCCAGCTCCTCGTCAGCTCTGATGGCATTCATATCCGTATAAATACCATATCCCGGCTTAACTTTGTATTCAGCCAAAGTCAGTCGTTTCCATTTCGCCAACGAGTGTACCACCTCAGCCTTAGCGTCGCCAAGGTCTTTTATCGGGAAAGTTACCGCACGCTCCACGCCATTCAAGTCGTCGTTGATACCCAGACCCTTCATAACGAACAGCGGAGCTGTAACTCGTTGCAGTCTAAGCTCTGTCGAAAGGTTTTGTTGGAAGAAGTCCTTTATCTTCTTTATGCCCAGCTCGGTCTGACATCTGTCGAGCAGAGGTTTGTAACCATTAGGTTTAATAATGTTGCTCATATTTTTAATGTCTGTGTTTGTAATTTGCTTGCAAAGGTAATCATTTATTATTGATATGCAAGCGTTTTGTGTGTTTTATTTTGCAAAATGATAGTTAATTCTTTTAGTTTGTGACAATTTGGGAAATAATATGCGTGTTTTATGATTGCTGAATGATAAAAGTTAAAAATATATATATTAATATTGTGTAATTCGGATGAATATATTACCTTTGCAAGCAGATAAGCTTTTATTTATTTAAAACCTAACTATTCTTATAATATACATTATAAACCTAAAATAGAATGAAAAATCTAACTGTACTTACATTATCTCTTTTTACGTCGTTGTCGACAGCCTTTGCCGACAATACGGTGAAAACAGTATCGCAGGTTGCAGAAGCAGTAACCCTTAGCGACGACGTTGACTACCACATTACTTCCGACACACCATTCACGACATCAGGTTCGGTAAACATCAAAAATACCGATCATGCCGTGCTCGTGTTCGACAAGCTGAAACCTTCGTTGGCTCTCAAGCAGCTTGGTTTCGTTACCATCAATGGCGAAGCTGCAAAAAATGGTGTAAACTGCCAGGTGAAAATATACAACCGTGGTGCTATCATCATGCCTTATGCTGCCGACATAAAGCCGCTGACAGTTTATTCAGAGCCTGATTTCAAGGGCGAATCAGTAAACGACTTTGGACTTGAGAATACAGGCGGATTTATGAATACCCTTACAGATGCTAAACTCAACAACCGCATACAGAGTTTCAAACTCAAACGTGGATATATGGTGACTTTCGCTACTGGCAAAAAGGGATATGGATATAGCCGATGCTTCATTGCCGACAAGGCTGACTTAGAGATGAATCTTCCTTCTCTTATGGCTAACAGAGTTAGCTCATATCGTATCTTCAAATGGAACGACTGTAGCAAGGCTGGTTTGGCAAGCGACACAGGAAATGAATCTAACGCAGCCCTTAACACTCAGTCATGCTACGACTGGGGCACAGGTCGTGACATGGGTATCGACCGCGAGGCTGTTGCCAACCATATCTACGAAGACTGGCCTTCTGCAGCAGATTGCGGTAAACAGCAGTACTCGCCAATGATGAAGACTAACAACGAGCCTGGCAACTCTGCCGACGATCGTCCACAGAGCGTAGAAACAGTATTGGCAAACTGGGAAAACCTTATGGCAACAGGCAAGCGCCTCTGCTCGCCATCTTCCCACGATGGTAGCCTTGGTTGGCTTCGAGAGTTTATCGACTCTATCGACGCACGCGGATGGCGTTGCGACATTATGGATGTTCACTGCTATTGGCCAGAAGGTTCATTCAACAACCTCAGTAGCTGGTATTCCAACTATGGCAACCGCCCATTGTGGATTTCAGAGTGGGTATGGGGAGCATCATGGAATAAAAATGGAGTCTTTACCAGCGGCTGGGACGACTCATATCGAGTTTCACAAAATGCTGTAGTAGTTAAGCGCATCCTTGATAAATTGAATAGCTGGGGATATGTAGAGCGCTACTTCTATTGGAATAGCGAACAATGGTATTCTAAGATCTACAACGATGGCGCACTCACTCCAACAGGCGAATATTATGCCACTATGGAAACAGGCGTAGGCTACAAGAGCGAATACAACAAGTATGTGCCAAAGGGACCACGCATGGGCGCACCATCAGGATTGAAGGGAACTTTCAATTCTGCAAAGCGAACATATAAACTTGAATGGTCGGAGCCTAATGGCGAATTCAATAAGACTATGGAACTACAGCGCAAAATCGATAATGGCGCTTGGACAACTATTGCCAACATCGATTTGCAAGACACCAAGGCTAACTATACTTACAACGACACCCTTGTAGATGGTGGAAAATATCTCTATCGTGTGCGCACTGTCGACTATCTCAACAAGGAGCGTTTCTCTGGCGAGGAGAATTACTCGATGTCGGTAGCGACAAAGGTTGGTAATGGCGACATGCAGTATGGTAGCATGACTGTTGTTGATAAAAACAAGGTGGTAGGCTATCTCTATGGCAACTTCGAAGAGAAACCTGCTGTATTGTTTAGCTCTGTTACCAACAAGAATTCAAAGGCTTCGCTGATAGAACATCTTTCTACAGTAACGGGTGTGTCGGGAGCAAAGAACAGCGTGTTGGGTATCGACCTCTTGTCATGGACAGCAGGAACGACTGCAGATGCAGAGATGAAGGTTTCTGAAACATATAATTTTATGGCTGTAAAGCCAGGTAATGGCACCATCGGCACCCTCGGCTATGAGTCGGGTCTCACCACAAAGCGACTCGCTGTGGGTAGTTCTAACGCAGGTCAGGATACAGCCGTTATCACTTTTGCAAAGCCTTTCAAGGATGTGCCTGTAGTCTTGGCTTCGCCACATACTTATGGTACTGCAACGAATGTTTATCCTGTTTCAGCTCGTGTGTTCGACGTTACCAACAAAGGCTTCAAGATTAAGTTGATGCGTCAGGCTGTTGGCCTTACAGGCTTCCGCGATTGCCAAGTTTCTTATCTTGCTATGGAGCGCGGACAGGTTTTGGATGGCAACGGACATATCGTAACTGTTCGCGACACCACTATCACTTTCAAGAATGCTGCATCTACAACAGCCGTTTACTATGGCGATAATTCAAAGCTTGCCAACCCAGTATTCTTCACACAGTTGCAGACTATGGATACTCCTGTTCTTGCAGTATTGCGTCAGGGCGCAACAGGCGCTGGCGATTATTCTACCCGTGTACGCTTGCAGATAGACGACACAGATCCTGATAATGGAAAGGTTTCTTCTACAGCTCCTTTCACAGCACGCGTGGGATATATAGTAATGGCTGATGCAGAGGGTAGCGAATCGACAGGTATCAAGGGTGTTACCGTTGCTGGTATCTCTTACTCTGAAGGGGTATACAATATGAATGGTGTTAAGATTGCCAACAATATCGACAACTTGCCTAAGGGTATTTATGTTATTAAGAAGAATGGTAAATCACAGAAGGTGGTGAAAAACTAATCGTGTATCTATATAATAATGTGGGGCTAAGGAAAAAATCCTTAGTCCCACATTTTGTTTATTCAGATTAATTGTTTACTTTTGCATCTACATTATTTATTATGGCCCCGTAGCTTAGCTGAATAGAGTGTCAGATTCCGGTTCTGAAGGTCATGGGTTTGAATCCCATCGGGGTCACAAAGCTGCAATTTGAATAAAAATTTCCATAAAAAACCTACTGTGTTCGTGTAAGATGCTGATATTTAGTGATAAAACGCTCTAAAATGAATATTTGATTTTTGATATATTCTAAACAATATTTTTTGCTATTCACGGACACAAGTAGAGCTTTTCTTTTACAAGTTAACTGAAAAATTGCCGCAAAATTGCAGAAATTGCAGAAAAATTGCCGCAAAAATAACACGCTTATGGCAACATTAAATTTTGAATTGGGAAAGGCAAAACAGGATGGTTCACACAAGGTGGCTATCATTCTATCGCATAAAGGCAAAAGAAAAAGATTGCCTACCAATATTCTTGTTGATGCAAAAGACATATCTAGGAATGGTAATATCACCTCTCGTAGAATTCAGAAAGCCGTTGACGACCTAATTAACGTCTATCGTGATAGGCTCTATGAGCTTGAAGTGGATTTACTAGATAAGGATGTTGATATTGATTGGATATTCCAAAGGCTACAAAAGAAAGCTGCTAACATGGATTTCTTTTCTTTTGCTTCATCATGGATAGAGAATTCTAATAGCAAGAGCTTGAAGAATTATAAGACTATGCTTAATTCCTTAAGGAGGTATACAAAGAGCAATGTATTACCATTTTCTTCTATGGATGTAAATTTCATCGAAGGCTATAACCGCTTTTTACGAGATACTCCAAGAGCGCAGTCTTTATATCTTGGTGAGATAAGACATCTATACAACGAGGCGATAAGATTGTACAATAACGAGTATGAGCGTCCTATCCCTTTGTCACCATTTACTTACTTCAAAATAGCCAAACACGTTCCTAAAACTAAAGATAGGGTAGTGTCAGAAGAAGATTTGGTTAAGATTTTCCGTTTTGAGGGAGTGAACAGAATAGGTCTGGCAAGGGATTGCTATATTCTTTCCTTTTTCCTTATAGGAATGAACTCTGTAGACTTATACGCTTGCACAAGCTACAAGAAGGGTGTTTTGTCTTACGAGCGAGCAAAGACCAAGGATAGAAGAATTGACAATGCTTATATTGAGATAGAAGTTCCAGACATAATAAAACCTCTATTCAGAAAATACAAAGGCAAATCAAGAGTCTTTGATTTTTATACGAGATACACTAACGAAGGAGGCTTCAATAAGCATCTTAATGCAGGATTAAAGATTGTTGCGAAGAAACTTGGTATTCCACCATTCGATTTCTATTCAGCTCGTCATACATGGGCTTCAATAGCGAGGAATAAGCTTGGCATTGATAAATATACTATCCATGAAGCTCTTAACCATGTTTCTGACATTGATATTACCGACATCTATATTCAGCGAGACTTTACAAATATAAACAGAGCGAATAAGAAGGTGGTAGATTATTTCTTAAAGCTATTACAAGAACAAAAGGAAGGGTAGGGTATTTCCCTATCCTTCCTTAAGATTAAACGACCACCTACTTCATTATCTGCTCAATATGGGAAACGCTCCTCTTTAATGAGTATGTTCACTTCTTTTCTTTCTTCTCCAGTTCTATGATGGTAAGAATTGCGTAATTAGCCAAGTCGTACAGGCTATCCTTCATACTCTCACCTTTTACCTTCGCTTCGTCCTTTCTGAGAGAATTGATACGTTCCAGTTTCTCTGCCATGTGTCCGTATGCGTAGGTCATGCCACACTCCTTAAAGATTTTATGAAAGCTATTTTTGTAATCCTTATTTTTTGCTTTAAAAGTATCGTACATCTTGTCTGTAATATCACGGAACGCTTTAGCATCACCTGTAGGTAGCTTTAAAGAATCGTCAACAATATTGCTCATAAAGCCTGTTTTGCTACCACACGGACTACCACTATCAAAGGCTACATTGTAAAACCAATCATTTTTAGGAAAGTATGTTGGGAAAATGGTAAGTTTCTTTGGGTCGAACTTTTCTAATGTTTCTCCACGTCCCATGACATCTTCAGTTGAAAGTATGAATTCCTCGTCTTTAATCTCTTTACAAGTTACTTTTATGAAAGAACCCAAATAAAAAAAAGAAGATTCTAAGCCTGATTTGTAATAATCCTTTGGGACATCTACAACCTCAAAAAGAGGACGATAAGGAGTTATGAGAGTTTTAAATCCCTTAATAGTCTTCAGATTTGTTTTATACTTTGGCAACACGCAGCCGTATTCGCTCATTATTTTATGCTCACTACATCTTGCCTCATCCTCTCTAAATGGTAACTTAAACTCTAATCCTACCTTAATTTTCTCCATTTCTATCATAATTCATTCCTTTATTTATAAAACTTATTAACATTTTGTAGTTGTCGAAATTATATTCTAAGCCGTGAACTTCAACGATACGATTATCTTTAACCTTACCCCATAGCTCACAAGGTGTAACTTTACGAAACTCAACCTTGGCAAATCCGCTACTGACAAGCCTATTTATAACCTTTATCATACTCTAAAAACTATTTTTTCGTTACTTTTCAATGGAGTTCCATAAAAAGAATCAGCAAAGAAGTCTTTATCAAACATAGGATGGTAGTCAATCTTTTCTTTTCCTATCTTACCATTATGGTAATTAAGATAGTATTCGTAGCCATTCCCTGGTTGTACCCCAAAGACCGTACCTCTCGAAGCAATAAATATCTGCCCAAGTGTATATTTGAGTCTCCATCTATTTTTGAAGATTTTATTTCTTATTCTCTGTTTCATGCTTTAGTTCTATAAAATCGCCAATACCTAAACGAGCCTTGTTGATGCAATCCGCTATCCAACCAAGCAAATAAGCACTCGCTTCGCCACCATGCTCCATTCCAATAGCTTTTTCTATATCATCACAGATATGTGAAGCCTCGTGAGAGCAGACTTTCATTGTCATTTCTTTAGCGGTTGGAAAAGTGGCAAGTATTCCATACTTATCATCGCTCTTTCTGATAACTTCATCAAACACCGCACCATTGCACGTTTTATCATCAAATATTAATTCTCCTTCAAAGATTTCTGAAGCTAACTCCTTGAAATCTGTTCCTATGTGCACCCATACCTTTCTTGGGTATATCACAGGGTCGTATTCGTAATATCCTTTCTTTTTCATAAAGTCAAATCCACTTTAAACATTTCTTCTAATCTATTTTTATACCAGCTCTCTTCAGGAGGGAAGAGCGTATTTTTAAACTTATCCATATAATCGGAATGACGAGCAAACAGCATCTCTGCAAAGACCCATTCGTAGATATTCGCAGCCCATTTATGAGCAGCTATATTTGGATGCGTGTCAAAGTATACCTTAGCATTACGGATATATTGTCTTAGCATATTTGGGTATTTCTTGAAGTCTTCCATCCTCTTTCTTGGAGATTTGAGAGGGCAACAAAGACAACCAAGCCTTCTCTTTATATCCACGTTACCGTTCTCATCATAATACAAAGGATGAAGTTTAATTTTTCTTTCATTGATGAACTCTAATTCTTCTTCATCAGTCCAATCAAGAATAGGAAGTATCTGCTGCACACGAGACTTGCTAGAATATTCTCTACAGACGACAGGCTCTTTATATCTTTCGTTTCTCTTCGTGCTTTCAGCCTTTCTTACTCCTATCACACAATTGTAATAGATAGGATATTCCTTCAGCTCCCTACAACAGAAACGCATGAATCTATTCGGCAATCCTTGCTCTCGTAGTAGTTGAAAGAAAGGCTTTTTAGGTCTTCTTATCTCACACCCATTATCTAAGGCATGCTTAATAGTTCCTGGTGGGTCAATGGTAGTACATTTGTATATCGCCTTGTATTTGATGTCTGCCATCCTTGCTAACTCTAAAATCACATCAGAGTCTTTGCCACCACTATACGCTATCTCAATCGGCTCATCATTCTCTAATCGAATACTTTGCAGTAGGCGTATTGCTCTTTCTATCTTCTTCTGTAATGTTTTATTCATTGTTTCTCTTGTTTTTAATCTTCCTACATGCCACATAGAGCAAATCTTACATTGATAACAAGTAAATCCTATAGCTTTCAACCTAGGGTTTTGATTTAGAAACTCCCACGCATCATCTTCTGTTTCATATGCAACCTTTTGTTTAAAACTGTTACCCTTTCTAGTCCAATGCTCTGGGTTGGGATGCAAAGTGGAGAATGGTGCTTTATTCTTATAATTTCGTTTACTCATCTTTAGTAAAGGAATAGTTCTATCTCTAAGCCTTGGCGAGTTATCTTAGCACTTTTAAACGTCTTCTCTCCAAGCAAGATAGTTTGTAATAGTAACATGTCGAGGTCTTCATCTGTTGTTGCTTCGGAAGAAACATTTATGGAAGCTGTAAAATATCCTTCGTTAGCATCACCGCTAATATCAACACTTACTGTATCAAGATTATTAATTGTCGTTAGGACATCTAAGATTCTTTGTGAAATCTTGTTTTCTAATTTCTTTGGAATAATCAAATCCATAATTTTTTTATTGCTTTTTAAAATAATGTCGGTTGCATAAGCTCTAACTGAATACGCTTGCAAGCCTTGTCGTAATATTCCTTGTTAAGTTCAAAGCCGATAAAGTTACGCTTCTCACGCCAAGCTGCCACAGCCGTAGTTCCGCTGCCCATACAGTTATCTAATATGGTGTCACCCTCGTTGGAATATGTACGAATGAGATACTGAATAAGTTCAACAGGCTTTTGTACCGGATGGAAGCTCGTGTGTACATTCCTTGCAAACTCAATTATGTCAGTAGGATATTTCTCGTCCGAGATTACACCTTCTGCTTTCCCAAAGTTGCCGTAGCATCTATTTGTTTGCTCGCCTTGTAGCTTTCCTCTACTATGATTCCTTTCATGTGGTAAACATTTCCGCATTTGAGGATGATATGTAGGAAACTCTTTGTAAAAAACTGATATAATTTCAGTCTGTTTCAAAGGCATCTTCTTTGCATTTAGGAAACCTGTAGTGCGTTTTTTATCCCACGTGAGATTATAACGCCACATCTTTTCATTGCTTATCATTAGTTTCGCAGTAAACATACCCTGACCGAACAAAATAATGGCAGCATTAGGTTTTGTAATGCGCAGATATTCTTCCCATAAAGGTTCTAAAGGGATTATGCTATCCCATCCTCCACCTTCGTTTTGCTTATTGAGAACTCCATACGGCAAATCGCAAATAATACAATCCACGCTTCCATTAGGAATCCTTTTCATGCCTTCAAGGCAATCTTCGTTGTATATCTTATTCAGTTCTATCATTCTGTTACATTTATTCAACTTTCTCTGCCAACAACTTGTTCTGCTTGTAATAGTAATATTCCAAGTTCTCCTTACCATCGTAGAAAAGAAGATGATGCTTGTTTATAAATTCTCCTATGCTATACAAACTTCTTTTACCCAAGTTTCTAAATTTCAGCAATCCTGCCATACTAGTAACACTCATCATAAGGTCACCAACTGTTTCTATATCATAAGCTTTAAAAATGTTAGTAATACGGATGCTAAAACCGTAATCGTCCAATCTTGAAGAGAATATTTGAGGAGGTTTGTTCATCATAGACTTTGGCATATCTCCTTTTTGACACCTGTACTCGTTGTATTCCGCTTTGAGAGATTCAAGCTGATTCTTCAAGTTTTTTATCTCAGGATTCTTAAAATAATAATTTAGAATAGTCTTATTAATCGTTTCAACATTATTGGAAAGCCTTCTGCATGCCTTGCCAATAATCTGGCGTAGTCTCTCTCTTGTCAAGTCGTATTTTGAAGCAATGTCTTCTATTTTTTCACCCTTAAGGAAGTCTACAAGCATGTTTACTTCTCGCTCTTTAATCTTAGGAATAAGATAAAGTTTGAAGAGCGAAGATACCATCGTGGCAACATTCTCTGCACATGCACCCTTGATACTCTTTCCTAATATCCCCTTTCTTACTTCCGCTATCTCTTCGTCCACTTGCGCTTTGGCTCGTTTCAGCTCTTTCAATTTCTCGTCAAGCACTCTCTCGCTAATAGAGATAAGCTTGTATTTTTCAGCGAACTTCTCTACATCGTCTGCATTGACATATAGAGTTCTTACATCTTTGTAACCACCAAGCAAACCTTCTTGTACGTAGTTAGAGATTGTTTGTGGTGTTACACCCAGCTTTTCGGCTGCTTGGTTTCTCGTAATTCTTTTCATTGATAGTTAATTTAGTTGTATTTGATAATCGTTCTTCTCGAAGTTTCAGTTTAAGCAACTTCTTCTCTCGTCTCTTTTGCTGCCAATAGATTCTTTTATCATGCTTTGCTTTGTTCTCGGCAAATATCCTTTGACCTTCTTCCTTCTTCTTTAAGTTGGTTAATCTCCTTTGTTGATTGAAAAGGAACTTAATTATTGTTTGTTGCACTTTCTCAATAACGAATTTTGGAGCATCTGTATCTCTTATGAACACAGGGAACTTGAACTTCTTATGAGTTTCATAATACTCTTGGTCTTCTTCCTCTGTTGTTGATAACTTGATGCATATTCTATATTTCGGTATCACCAAGTCCGAATGTCCTCTCTCACCTCTCTGTGGTGGATAGAAGTAACAGATTTTATTCTCTCTACAAAAATCTATTATCTTTTGAAGCTTAGTCTCTTTCTTCATAAAACTTAAATTATAAAATAAATAATCCCACACATACGCTACGCATACACACACGTATAGTAACGATATATAACTACTTACTTATAGTGTGAAAGTGTCAAAAACAGAAACCTTACTCTTAATCGGGCATTCCGCATGCTAAAGCTAAAGGTTTGTACATACCTTTTTGTGCTGTTCTGCTGCTTCTGCCCTTGATAGAATAGTTGTAGATTTTGTGTCTACCACTATTGGCTTTTGCTTCACGACTGGTTATTGCATAGGTACATGGTTTGACAACATAGATTCGACCTTTGGCACGAAATGTCGGCTTCCACACACCGAGCTTGTCATAAATCTCCTGCATCTGCTTTGGGCATCTTTCATCTGCCGAATACACTTCTGCACAGGTTGACGAAATATGCTTCTTAGCTTTCAATCTCTTCTTTATTGCACAACAAGAGCCATGTGACATTCCTACTGAACTTTGGAATTGCTTCATTGTAATGAATGGAGAGCGACACCGACAAGAATTTCTCCTACTTACGTGTGAACAGTTCGCTTCTTCACTAGCTATCTGACGCAAAAACAAAAGCTCATTCAGCTTGTTATATATGTCCTTGATAGTGCATTCTGTTTCCATCTCTAAGGTGAAAACATTTGTTCCTCTATATTTCCATCCTTTCTTATTCGTCTTGTTACTCTGGTCACGGAATGAGTTTACCATAAAACGACCCTTTGCCAATGTCCTAAACAGAACATCGTCAGTCTTTATCGCTTCTAATAAGTAAGTGGCTTTTCCATAACTGATGTGCAAAGTCTTCATCAATTGCTTTACACCCATACCAAAGATAACAGAATTGGAATGCTGCAATTTGCACCAAATGGCAAAAGACAATACAAGCATACGCTTCTTGCGCTCCTCCTTTGTGAAGCCACAAGCGTAACGCTGCACTAATTCTACTATGATGCTTATCTTTGCCATATTCCAAAAAATATGCTCCATATAAGTAAAAGTTTGTAATAATGTCTACTTATTATGGAGCTTGTTTTATATTTGAATTAATATGTTATTTACAAACTTTTATGCTTGCAAAGATAATACCTTTGTTGCAATGATGCAAGAAAAGAAAAGAGAAAAATATTAAGTTGTGCTTTTTTAACATTACGAAAGGTGACACCCCATTTAGGAATGCCACCAACTGTTACCCTGAAAATCTACTTTAACCTTAATAATTTAGGTAATAATATAACCATTAAAACTATGAAGAAACTTGTTATATTAAACCAAGGGAATGTATTCTTAACTTCCTTAGTCTCTTTTGTAGTGCTATTCTCCTTCAAGATATTTGTAAGCGAATCACACCTACGTTTATATATTAGTAAGGATGTTGCAATCTCTTTATACTTTGCAAGACTATCCTTAATCTGTGTTTGTTCCTTACTCTCTCTATATCTTATTTCTACTCTAATAGAATCTTTGCCAGTCACTTTGCCTGATGCATCAACTTTCGTTCTGACCTCCTCCTTGATAAAGACGGAATCTTTCGTTTCTTTTGATTTGTCCGAACTATGATGCAATTGGTCGCTTGCCTTTGTGCTTAGGTCTTTCTCTACTGCGGAACTATCTGCGCTCGCAACCTTTTCAGCAGTCTCTTTAACTGTCGAAGTCTGCTTGGTAGTACGGCATCCGCATACTAGCAAAGTTGCTATGAGTATTAATAAGACCTTCTTCATTTTTTTATTTGCAAAGATAAAACAAAATAAGTGTATGATTCACATAAAGAATACTTCGTTTTCTCACTATTCATGTATTGTGAATTTCTTATGTATTAAGGTATAATTGTGCTATATGTTAATGTAATGTTAAATTTAGATTTATACTTGCATATATCAAATATAAGTGTTACCTTTGCAATATGAAAATGATATTTTAATTGCTATTGAATAGCCGAGTGGCACTCGTAAAACTGTATTAATTGTTATGAGAGCATTTGACGTACTTTTAACCTTACATCGCTTGGATATGCGACAAGGTAAAGATTATCTTGAAGCTCCTGAAAAGAATAATTTGGAGCTGAAAGTGATAGAAGGTAAGCTGAAACGAAATCATTGGTATTGGTGCGATTTTCATAAAAAGCCAATGCTCGGAGAACCTTCAGTTGTCTTAACTCTTGGCGGTGGAGATATTCAATATCTGTATGAAGTCGAAAGATTATAATACTTCATTTAATTAACAAACAACTAAGCCCTCCCGTAACACGGTAAACGGAAAATTATGAAATTACAAAACTCTACAGAAGAAATAATAGGCAGAAGAAAGGTGTATTACGTAACTATCTATAATAGCAGACACATGATTGTTGCATTCTTAGGTAGTAGTTTGCATTACGTTTCATCAAGAACTGATGCAGCTTTGTTTGACACAAAAGAGGATGCAGAGGAATTGATGAAAAAAGCGGAATCAAACGGCATTTGTAATACAATACCTGATTTCGCAAAAATGACGGTTTCATCTGATACGCAAGTCTTACTCCAACATTGGCATTTTTAGCCATACAATACTCATAACAATACATTCAGCCCTCGACATCACGGTTAAGTCTATTATATGGAGCAAGGTTTTTATGAATGTCAAAAACATACAAGCTATTGGAGGAAAAAAGCCATTGAAGCAATGCCTTGGGCTTCTAAGGTTGTGGCAGTCGTAGATGGTTATCTTGGCTTTGAGTCTTGGGATGATTATGAGATTTGGAGAAATCAGAAATAAAAAAGCCTCGACCGAAGCCGAGGCTACGCAAGACGTCTGTCTCGAATCTACCATAGTAGAAATTTGCTCATTACGAGCGTTTCAATCCACAATTCCGAGGAATTGACTGTCAACGGAAGTTGGATTAAAAGTCTCCCGAAGACGTTTGCAAAGATAGCGGATTATCTCTGTGGACAATAGTTTGATAACAACTATTAACAAATTTAACAGTGTATAGAATACTACATGCTTCATCCGATTATCTCCTTTGCTCGTTTGAGTTTGAGGACTTAGAAACAGGAGAACATATTTTTGCTCATTTCTTTGACGACCCATACGAAGAACTATTTCAGAAGTTTGGATTAAAGCAAGGGCAAACACTTGATGGTAAGGTGATAGCTCATATTCCACCACATCTCTGTATATGTACAGAAGAACGTGCAAGAGAAATTAGCTAAGAACCTTTTGATAGCGCATGGCTATTTCCTTGGCTGCGTAATGTAGAATAAAACAAAATTGATATGACAAAAGACGGTAGAGGAGGAGCACGCCCAGGAGCTGGACGCCCTCGTGGTAATAACGAATACATTAGTATTCGGCTGCCACAAAATTATATTGAACACATTAGAAAGGCAGCAAAAGCGGATAACATTCCTATTGGAGAATGGATTTTGCAGCATTTAAACATCAAGGAGCTACCTGTGTAGATAGCTCCTTTAGTATTTAAAACACAATTTTCTCGCCATTGTTGCAAACGAGTTGTTTATATTGTATGTTAGCAACCCTTCGCATCCAACCTTTTAAGTTGACTTCTTGCTTTGCATCTGCTTTCACAATGTTATTTAGGAATGCTATTCTTGCAACCTTCAACTTGTCAAAAAGAGTCCAATAACCAAGTTTGTATGAGTTTATTGCAGACAAAGTCTTTTCACCTATTATCCCATCTACCTTTACCTTCAGTACTTGCTGAATCTGTCTAATTGCATTTCCTGTACCACTATTATAGGCAAAGTCTACAAGAAGATTTGCTATAGCTTGGCTCTTTATATCATCTGCGTGGCAAACATCCCAATAGTTTCTTTTGAAAACACGGTCGTAGTCTGCCTTGGTGAGCAACTTTACGTCATTAGCATCTATCTTCCCATCGCCATTCTTATCATAACCTACCTTCTTCCATGTTGCAAGAGAAATGCCGTATTTCGTAGCGTTTCCTCTATCACTCTTCTTATTCGTGTACTTATCTGTTTCCCAGCTAAGAACGAATTTGCTTAAAATTTCTGATTTTGCCATATCACTATTCCTTCATGTTTTGATAAAATTCTGTTTTAATATTGTCGTAGACTAACTCTACATTTGTTCGTGAACGTTCTTCATTCTCACCGTCTACATGGTATATCTCTGCTTCCACAACATTCTCAACAGCATCTACCCATGCGTCTTCACAATAATAACTGATAGGATTCCCCTTATAAGTAAAAACATCAAATTTAGAATTCCTATCATTGTGTATCACTTGCAACGACTTGCGAATCTTAGCTTTTGTTTTCTCTAAGTCTGCAATATGATTTTCCTTCCTTACTCTTTTTATCAATCTACAAACTTTATCTACTGACTCGCCAAATGCAAAACCTGTGAGATTACGAATGCGAAGCTGTGTCTCTGGACGTAGACCTTCGGCAATATCCGTTAGTAAGGAATTCTGTTCCCTTGTCTCTTTCCGCAATTCTTCAAGACCTTTCGTGTTCTGCTCTATCATATTATTGATGAGTGCCTTAAACCAAGCAAAGCAACTCCACATCAGAGCTGCTCCGATTACGAGAAAGAAGGCTGCGGCTACAGCCATCATCCCAAAATCAGAAATACCCTTGGCAACACTTATCACATCTTTTGTCGTGGGAATGGTAGACAATATAACATATTCAATATTCATCAGCTACTTTTTGCCCACAAAGGTAGCAAAAAAAGCTCAACAAAACATATATAAATGTGATATGTCTTGCCTCTTCTTTTCCGCTTTATCAAAACGTGAATATTTTTGCAGTTTTACGTGTGCCTCACTTAGCCAATTCAGACAAAAAGGCTCAACGTGTCTTTATCTTGGATTTCGATATACTGACATCCATCTTCTTGCCAATACATTGTACTCTTAACGAATTGCCCATCTACATCAAGCCCATCTTCATAATAATTGAACTTATGCTTGCTGTTTAGAGGAACTAACAGAAACTGCTTCCCTTTTCCTTCTACTATCGTTAGGTCAGTTCCGAGAATATTTTTTATAATCTCGTTATTCTCTGTTAACAAGCCAATATTACCTCTTATCGACTTGTAGATACTTTTTAATACTTCTGTGTTCATAATGAATAACTATTTTAGGAGTGTTCCCTCCGCTCACCCACGAGCTAATTAAATTATAATACTGCTTGACAAAGCCATCCCATCAAATAACATGGTTCTTCGCCTTGCATGTCTATGTTTAAATGATTACAAATATGTGCTACAACATGGAATAATTCATGTGTTATGCTATTTATACACTCTGCTTCTGATGTAGATTTCCCTACAATGACAATGCTACTTCTCTTCGCCACATTGGTATAGGTTAAGCCGACATTTGGTATGTCTTGGGATATATGGTCGTATGCCTCTATCAAAGGAGTGCCAACACAATCACTTTCACTTAAAACATCCATAGCATCGTCTATGTCGGAATCCTTTTCAAGAAAGCATACTACCACTTTCCAATTATACTTCTCTAATAATATATCTTGCCTTATCATAATACATCTTCCCAAGGAATACCTATACCATTGTGCATACAATCAGCATAGAATCGATTAAAAATAAATCCGTCTTCTTGGTCAGGGTCTTCAACAACATCTTTTATGTACATTGCTAAAGAAGCTTCGTCTTTCAGAGAGGATTTGTAAAAGTCCGCTTTTGCCATATTGGCAACATAAACGGCATCATAGATATTTGTTGTGTCAAGTGTGATGCTGTTCGCTTTAAGTAGCTCCATAACAGTATCTTTCTCTATAGGGTCTATGCGTTCCAACTTAGCTGTAGTCTTGTTCATTGACCGCATCTGCCTTATTGCCCATTCACACAAGCCTTTATTAAAATGCCAACCGTTATATCTAAGATACGCCAACATCCCTTTTGGCTTCATATCGTATGTATCAAGAGGTATTCTATATTTTTCCATAATCTTTCTTGTTAAAAGGTTTAGGGAACGTAATGCCCCTAAACCTTGTTAGTACTAATACCTATAACCACCACTTCTGCGTCCGCCACGTCTTTCATCATAGCGGTCATCATCGTCATCGTCATAGTTTTTCCAATTGTCTCTGTAGTCCTGCATAGGGCTTCTTCTTCCCATGCGCTCACCTCTATCATCGCCCATTTCGTCAATGCAATGCATCAGTTTACCACCATACTTTAACATCTTCTCAACGAGTTCTGACATTTCGTTCACCTTACTTTCGGTGATTTCTATCATGTACCCCATAAGTCTTATTTTTTAGAATTAACACTACCCAAAGCCTTTGACAGCATAGTTTCAATATTAGAAAGCGTTCCCTTCATGCCACTAACCTCTGATTTGAGGTTATTGAAGTCTTGCTCCTGCTGCTTCTCCTTGGCAATCTGCGGATTTATTCTTGTGAGCATTTCTTCACACGAGCTTATAACTCCTCTGTGATAATCTACGCTCTCCACAACACCCTTGGAATGGCGCAACATCGCATCGACTTCGGCACACATCGCCTCCTTACTATCACTAACAACAACGCCTTCGTTACCAAAGTTTACTATCTGCGCTGTTGAAGGCAATTTCTCAAAGTTTACTTGTTGGTCGTCTACTTGAACCTTTACATCCACCGTAGTTTCCAAACTTGGAGTTTGCCCTGGTATATAGTTCGGATATTTCTGTTGGGGGTTACTTACCGATATTACTTGACCGATTCTTAGAGTCGGCTTTTCTCCTCCCTTGTCTAAGACGTAGAAGAGAGAAGACTGTCTTAGTCCTTGAAACATTTTCTATCTCTTTTGTAGGAACTGGATTTGCGTCCAGCTCCTTAGTTAATAATTTATCCTCCTGTAGCCTGTTGAAACCCAAGCAGTCGGAAAACACCGCTCTTCTTATTGATATAAGCCAAAGCTTCAGTAGTTCCAGCAACGCTCGCACCTGTTACCGCTGTACCATTATGGTCTACGACAGGAATCTTTTTAGTGCCTGATGCTGTACCACTACTAGAAGAGCCATTAACGGTTGTTGTTCCGCTATTAGGAGTAACAATAGTAACAGGCAAGGTTGCACTCGCTGTAGCTACTCCTTGGTGAATCTTAAGTAAAACAATACATTCGCAAGGTAGAGCATTATAACAACTTGGATTGATACCATAGTCAACGCTAGCATCCGTTACTTGCTGTGCATTAGTCTTTAACTCATAGATGCCACCAATATCAACACGCTTAATAGCGTTTCGTGTTCCTATAGGATAAAATGGAAATAATGGATTAAAAGGAAACATAGTTACCTCCTTTCCTAACAACCACAACCTACAGTAGAACGTGCAGCAGCCATATCGCCAGCATAAGCACCCATCGCAGCAGCTTGGAATACCTCTGGGTTGTAAGTCTTAAGCTGTGGATAAGGTACGGCTACGGTGTTTGGCAACTTACACTTTATTCCTGCAACCTCCGACTGCAAAGCTGCCAATGCTGCATTAACAGGAGCTAGAACCTGTGCTTGGTATGCCTGCAAATTCTGAGTCTGATGCTCATTAGATAGCTGTGCCATCAAAGCACTATTCTTCTCACGAACTGCATCAAGCTTATCCTGCAAAGCCTGTGTCTGCATAGCATCGAGCTTAGCCATGATAGCTCTATTGTTATTATCTGCATTATCACGCAACATCAATGCGTTTGCATTTGCGGTGTCATTGATAGAGTGTGTCTGCTGACAAATAGACAATTTAATGTTGCCATCCATTGCTGTAATAGCGTTATTGGTCTTGCAGCAACATTCTGCCAACTGAGTTGCAAGAGCATTGTTTCCTTGCATCAATGCTGTGAGTACTTGATTTGTGCTCATTCCTATGGTGTTACCAAGGGTACAAATCTGCTGACCCAAACCATTAATAGCTGCCATAACAGCATCGCTAGAAGTGTTAAGAGCTGTTGCCAAGGTCTGAACATCAAAACCATTTCTCTGAACAGCTTGCATGATTACTGCGGTGTTCGCATCTTGATTAACAATAGGAACTACACCACCTTGACCATTGCCACCATAACAACGATTTCCACCAAAGCCACCCCAATTGCCATTACCCATAAGAATAAAGAGCAAAAGAATAGCAAAGATGTCATTTCCCCAACCATTACCATTATCACGGTTGTTGAGAAGAGCTATCAGACCAGGGTCAACGCCTTGTCTCTGCATGAGTGCAGGAAGCATAGCCAAGATTCCATTAGAGCCTGTGCCGCTTGTGCCGCTCTCTGGATTGAACACGTAAGTTTTACTTTCCATATCCCGAATTTTTAATTTAACCTTAATATTTAACTAACACTATTTGTAACGTTACTTTGCAAAGTTAGTTGTTATTCTTCAGACATTAAACAACTCTATCAAACTTTGTTTTAATGGTTGATTATCAGCAGTTTAAGGCGATAGGAGGTAATGTCATGTTAAGAAAATGATAAAAGTTTTGCCATATCAGTATAAAGTTGTATCTTTGTAGCGTTTTAAAATTAACATGATATGGTAAAAACTAAGAAAATTACAGTTGAGAATACTGAAATATCAGTATCTTTAGGTGAAGCAACGGACAACGACTATATCTGTCTAACGGATATGGCAAGGTTTAAGGATGCCAACAGGACAAACTATATTATCCAAAATTGGATGCGTTCCAGAAGCACTATAGAATATCTTGGAGTATGGGAACAATTAAATAATCCCAATTTTAAAAGCATCGAATTCGATGCCTTTAGAAATCAAGCAGGCTTAAATTCTTTTATTCTAACTCCTAAACAATGGATTGAGAAAACGAATGCCATTGGAATCATATCTAAAGCTGGACGTTATGGTGGTACTTATGCTCATAAAGATATTGCTTTCAATTTTGGCATGTGGTTGAGTCCTACGTTCCAATTATATATTGTGAAGGAGTATCAACGATTAAAAGAACAAGAGAACAATCCTTTATTGCAGCATTGGGATGTTAAGAGACTTCTTTCAAAAGTAAACTATCATGTACATACCGATGCCATAAAGGATTATGTCATTCCAAAGTTGTCAATCTCTCAAAAGAAAGAATATATCACCTATGCTAAGGAAGCAGATTTGTTGAACCTTGCTCTGTTTGGATATACTGCTAAAGAATGGGAAGAAGCAAATCCAAGTTTGGCTAAAAAGATAAACATGAGAGATACTGCTTCTATCAATCAGTTGATTGTATTGTCAAATATGGAAGCTTTCAACTCTGAAATGATTAAAATGGGTGTATCAAGAAGGGATAGATTCGCTGCTTTGCACAAAATGGCTAAGGAGCAGTTGGTTTCATTGAACAAGCACAATGCTGAATTTAAATTCAAAAAGCTTTCGCACGAAATCAATGATGCACCTTTATTAGAGTAGGCTATATCATAGCAATTTTAAAACACAATACCTTGCTGAATAGTAAGGAACTTTAAGGAGTGGTGCATAGCATCACTCCTTTTTAATGACTAAGAGTGGTATGTCGGAATTTCCGAACAACCACTTTTAAGCTATTTCCGTTTTGGAAACAACCACTCTCAGTTATTAAGCATTACTTAACAACTGAAACAAAAAAAGAGAAGCAATCACTTGCCTCTCTTACTCTTATTCTTTAAAAAATGCAGAATGTCCCACTTCTTCCAATATCTCGTATGCCCACGCTTCTTGCACTCGCCATTTGGAATATCCCCACGTTCTACCATTCTATTAAGCGTAGAGTCGCTAACACGAAGCTTTTCCTTCACCTCCTCTGTACTCATCATCGGGTTAAGCATATCGGGGATGATGTCACAAAGTCTATCTAAGTCGTCATCGCTCATTCCGCAAGCGGTAATGACCTCACCATTACGCTGCTGTTCGTCTGCCTTAAAGCAAGCATCACTTAGTGACTTCAAAGCAGTCCCGAGTAACTTATAACTCAATATCTTCGCCATATTACCTTTGTTTTTGTGATATTTTCGTAAAAATCGCCCTTATGAGCATATCTTTCTGCCTATTCTCGTTCCATTACAGAATAAATCCGTAAAAGAGTATACGTAGATAATTGCAGTCATTACCATCAGTGCGTAATGACTCATTATCATAGCATTGGTAGTAAAGATGCTGTTATGTACGATATGTATAGAATTGACTCCGAAGTAATAGAAGAACGGAATACGATACCTCCAACAAAGCCAAAAGAATCTACTTGCAAGGATGATAACCATCGGAAACAAATAGACCATGAAGTAGATAAACAAATAGCATGGCTCATTGCCTGGTAGCTTAATCAACATTTCACGAGGATGCAAGCTAAAGTTTATCATTCCGTAGCTGTGAACGAGCATGATTGCTATCGGCATCCACTTGCAAAACCACTTGAAAAACTTTAGAATCCTCCTGTTATACCTGTTACCGCTCTTCATCAGCAGTTGCATAACTTCACTGACATCCATACCTTGTATCAAACGCAGTATCTCTTTCTCATTTTCACTCTGTTCCATAATCTTTATTATTTAGTTCGAGCATATTTTGCAAAAATAAGCATTATTCTTTTTCGTTCTCATAAAATTAACGCATTTAACGCAATGCCGATATAAATTAACTTTGTAAGCGCATAATTAATTGAAATTCATACATTTATAGGAGTTTTTAAAAATATCGTTATATCGTTTTAGAAATGCTGATTTAGCGATAAATAAAAACCTTGCCTATCTTCACAGACAAGCAAGGCAATGTTATCCAAAAACAAATCTACCTTAAAAAACTAATTTATATCTTTGTGTATCTATGGTGCAAGTCTGTATGATAGACCTACTCCGACATAAGGCTGCATACCTTTAGGCGTCAGACCATATCCTGCTTGTAACCCGATTCTAAACCGTGACTCTTTGTCACGTATTGTGTGAGTGATATAGGTCGTTTTCTGTTTAATGGTGATGCTATCAAGGTTAGGCTCGTACCCACTAATATAAGCTCTATATAGCGTATCTTCATAGACCTTCTGAGAGATAGGTATCTGAACCTTTGCACTATCGCTTACGAGATGTTTAGTAGTAGCACTATCGCTTGCTATTGGTAACGACTTGGTGATGTATCTAACAACAAAGCTATCTACTGGCAAAGGGAATGACTTCTTTACAGAATCAACAATCGTTACCTTAGTCGTGTCGCATACCTTCTTACTTTCAATGCTGCTATGCTCTAAATATAGTACTATATTAAGTATAACCGAGATACATAACAGCACTCCAAGAATCTTTTTCATAAGCTTCTACTTTTTCGTTTCTTCTTTCCAAGCATCTTCTACAGCTTCGCCAATATCGGCATCTTTCTTTTTAAGCAATGCGATAATGAAGCGTTTTATAGAGAACTTGTTGGTTATGCCATGCAAGGCACAGACATGACCTATTATAGAATCTATCTCCCAAATACAGCCAAGTCCAAGTCCTATTGCTGCCGTAACAACATGGTCTGCCCAACCTAAAGGCTCGAAGATAGCAAGACCAAGGACAGAACCGAGGATGAGATATGTAATGTAGTCCACAGCCTTATTGCATGTCCTGCGTCCTGCTCTCGAAAACCTAAAATGCTCGTGTTTGTGCAAACTCTCGCTAACTCCAAACCAAAAATCGGCAAGTATCAACACAACTATCAGAATCAGCATCCATCTTAAATCATAGAGTGCGAGTAATGCTTCACCTCCCATAGTTCCTACTACTATAGCTTTGCCCGAACTTGTAGTCATATTATTTACTATCATACGAATATCTATTATTATTCAGTCCAACATTCACATTCCCACGCTCTTCGCTTTTTTAGACCCTCCAAAGGCTTACCTTTAGAATATATCCATCGCTTAAACTGTTCGGTTATATCTTCATCAGAAGCTTCCTGCAAGATAAGCTTGAATAATGTAGACTTACGGAAGGTTGCGAGACCAAGGTTAAAACAGAAGTCTGCACAGGCATCGAAACGTCCTTGTGTCTTAGTGAAGTGTGGTGAGGCAGAAAGGAATATTTCGATTGGTGCAAGGTCGTCAAGAAGCCACTCTTCAGCTTTGGCTTGTGTGCAAGAGGTGTGTGCTGTAACTTTGCGTGTATGTCCATAACCGCAAGTCCACACTCCTGCAGGACAGCGATAGGCTTTAGAGTGAAAGCCCTCGAACTCTTTGATTTTTTCAATTAATCTAATACTTGCTTTCATAGTGCTTGTCCCTTTCTTTATCTTTAACTTAATACCCCCAACTCTTTTGCCTTTGCAGCATTCAGAGTGTAGGTAGTATTACCTACAGTAAATTGTATTTTGTTGACTCCAAAATTTATTTTTGATGTTGACGTTCCAAGTGATGCTGATGTCTTACTCAGAAACAGATGCCCTTGTTGAGTTGAACCACTATAAACAGAAAGTGAAAAACCGGTCGATATTTGAGTTGTGCCTGATACGATATTAGAATATGAGTATTTTAGATAAGGGGCAAGCTCGTGCGTTCCTTTTGTAATCTTCGGTATATAGTCATCACTGCTCTTTGTTATTATAGTACCGAAAGCTCCCTGCTTGCAATATGCGAGGTTTGACGCTGTTCCATAGTATGCGCCATTCCAGTATGCAAGGAAGCGGAGGTTTACAAGTCTTGATTGCATCTCTGACTGTTCAAACATTGCCGTTGTGGCACTGGACACATAATATGTGTTCAGTCCGTCAAGTTTTGCCTTGTCCGAGGTAGACATAAAACCGTTTACACTTGTTGTCACGGCACTGTGTGTATGCCCTGTGTCTGACTTGCCGTTCAGTGCAGTCTTTATCTTCTCTATCAGAAGCTTTAGACCATCATAGCTTAAATATTTTTCCATAGTTTTTTATGTATTAAAATTTGTTCCATGGGGTGTCTATCTATGTGTAGATAACTACTATCTGTGATGCCTTACTTATAAGGTTTAGTAATTCTTCGTAATCTGCGTAGTTTAGTAATGTTAAAAAAATAACTTCCGCATTTTTTCTGTTGCAGTTTATGTTTAGCTCAATTGCCAAATCATCAAAGGCTCTTGTTCGCAGATTTTCTGCGGAAGTTATTTTTTTTGCACATTACTTAGTCGTTATTTGAACAGAGCCTCGATTTCCGTTATCGGTATCTTGACCTCATTGTCGTTAATCTCCAGATGGTCTTCTATCAGTGTTACTGTGGTGCCAGTCATCACCCCTCCCAACACACTTGTAGTCGCTTGCGGTAGCACATACTTGTTTGCGCCTGCCTCTATGCCGTTGAGCTTGCTCACTTGCGATTTCGTCATCACACCGTTTTGCGAGGTGGTGGCGGCGGGTATCGAATACGTGACGCCTCTGCCGTCACATTTTTTTACCACAAGTCCGAGACCCCCGTTGTTGGTATTAAACTCCACCGAGCCGACAGCATCCGCTTTGGTAGGATAGTCATCGAGGTCTATCTGATAGTCCATGTCGCCAAGTTTTTCCCACTTGGTCTCGTCGTATGTGGCACTGACATCGCCAGTATATATATACTCCGAATACCTGTTTTGCTCTTCATCAGCAACAGATTCCACGAGGTATATATGGCTTTTGATGTTTGATGTGGGGAGAGACTTTACCACTTCAAAGAGTGTAGTGTCCACATTGCCGAGCTGTGCGAGCGGAATGCGTCCTGTAGAGTCGAGCATAGGTATCATGCCAGCCTGTGCTATTCCTCCAGAAGCCGTAACAGTCTTGACAGTGCCGTCAGCCATGAGTATCTGTGTGGATTTGCCGTTTTTTCTTACGAATTTAGGGGTAGTCACTCCTGACTTATCAATAGTAGTGCCTTCGGTGAGAGAACTTGTACCAGTCCAGTTTACCGCTCCTGTCATGTTGCCTCCACTCTTTGGTAGGGCTTTGTCGGCTGTTGTCTGTGCCGTCTGTGCCGCACTGCTTGCCGCCTGTGCCGCATTCTTAGCCTGTGCCGCAGCGGTATTGGCGGTATTAGCTGAAGACTGTGCGTTGTCGGCAGCGGTCTGTGCTTTTTTGATAATCGCCTTTATCTTCTGGTCATAAAGAACCAGTCCGTCTTTGTCTAAAAATTTTGTCATAATTTACAAATTTATTAGTTTATACTCATTTGAAAAGTTCCTCAATATCCAAGTTTGTAATGGTGTCCACCTTGAAGTTCTCTATAGCCTCCTTGTTGTCCTTGATAGTGTCCACCACGCAATTAAACTCGTCGGCATACAGCCTTCCGTCCATGGTAGAGCCTTCGTTCTCAACCTTTGTTCCTATACTGTTTATATCCATAGCCGCAATGTTTATTTTAATACTATTTTTTTAGAATAGAGGTATGGTTAAAGCTTCCCCTGATTGCACCTTATCCATTCCCCATTCATCTGATGCAGGATAATCTCGTGATAACTGAGGAGGAGCAAAGAGCACATCTTCATAAACGAGATTAGTATCATTGTTTACGAAATCTCCAGGGAACGAAGAATCGTTGCTTTGGTCGCTATTTGTGTAGCCAAGATTTACCCAAGTGTACGTGTAATCTTTTTGATTGCTATCTCGTTCAAATATAACCTGTTTGCTAACAGGGACGAACTCGCTTGCATTATCAATGTACCACATCAAGACGTTTTCTCCATTCCATTTTTCGATAGAGGAAGTAATATGGAGAGTTTGTCCTGGCATAAGCAAGAGCATACGACCTCTACGACCATTGCAAACGAAGCAGCCATGTTTATAACCTTGATTCGCATTGTATGATGGCGAACCGTCTCCTTGTGGCTTTATAGTCGCAGAAACACTTGTAGTTCCATCGCTTGCATTTGTAAAATCGAAATAATTCTTCTTAAAAGCAATACGAGGGTCTGCGTACACTACAGTAATAGCAGCATGCAATATGCGATAAGGTGGCATTCCCCATACTTCGGCGGTATCTAAGTATCTATATCTCTTTGCTGTTGCCCATTTTGCCACGTTCGGATTATACTTTGAGAAGATGGATAGCTTTACACCAGACTCTTTTAATCCAGCAACAATGGTTTCTTTGCCATTTTCGTTAATACAAGAGGTATCATCATACATAGGGAGAACGACAAATTTGTTCTCGCTACCTGTACCATAATTCTCCGTACCTGTGTATGTTCCTACTGCAATAGACTTATTCTGCTTCAAGTCGCAAACGACAGGGAAGAAGTCGGCTTTAAATGGCTCGGCAGTATTCTCAATGAGGATTCCCTTTAGGTACATGTCGCCATCTATGATGGTTCGCTCGGCACTCAGTCGGATAGTTTCTGAATCGAGGTCTATGCCTGCTCGCTTATACTTATCCTTGAAGGCTACGTCTTGCTTTGCTTCCGTCCATGCTGTGTTTGTGACCGCCTTTTCGAGCTTCGGCTGGCATATCTGCAATGTGCCTGCGCCATTCTGCGCATAGGCGAGAATACTAATAGACTGTGCGGTATTCTTAGTATTGAGTGAGAAATGATAGAACACCTTCGTCCATTCTGTAGGAATAGAAGAAAACGACACATAACCCGAAGTTGTGGTGTTACCATTCAACGAAGTGTAGTTGGAGAGAATCCCTACGGTTTCTTTCTCTTTTTGCATTAACGCTTCGGCAAAGAATACACCACTATCCTGAATAATTGTACAGATAACGTTTTGCTTGCTATCAATGTCTTTGCTGCGAATGTAGAATGAAAGCACATAGTCGGTATAGGCTTCGAGAGGGAGCTTGTATCGAAGGAGAGTACCAGTCCTTCTTGCGGTAGTCACCATGTCTACGCTTGCTTCGCTCATACTACAATTATCCTTGACATTATTGTAGATAGTGCCCACAGTAATCAGGTTGCCACCTGTATTAAGGTAGCGTGTATTGTCAAGCATGTTGCCGTTACGATATACGTAATCTTCCTCGGCAAGAGTCCAACCGTTGTACGAGTCGGCTTGTTCAAGCATAGGTCGGCAAATGTAACTGTCAACACGACTATTCGCAGTAGGTCGGACGAATATGCTCACAGAGGCATACGAATAGTCGCCCGAAGCCACGAAAGTAGTCGTAACGAGTTGCCATGTGTTTTTAGCGTCTAAGGGGTACTGTGTGTCGAGCATTGTGTCTGTACCTACGCTGTCCGTCAAGCTCTGCTGTTTGAACACCTTGATACATAATACGGATGACAAGTTAGACACCTTGACCCAACAAGAGATAGTATACTTCTTGCCAACTATTATAGGAATGTTAGGAGAAACATTACCGTTACCTCCCCAAGTCAAAACAGGAATTGCCCCTACCATTGAAGCGAAGGTGTGAACACAATTCTCACCTTCATATCCGCTCAACCGCTCGATAATAGCTCTTGAAGCCAACTTAGGGAAATAAAATCCTTCGTTTCTTGCGAAATCTGAATTAATGAGCAGGTTGCGTTTCTTTGCTGCTTGCTCAGTTACACTAAGGGAGATTCCTCTTGCGGTCTGCTTGATTGCGCTATTATACTCAGTAAAGCTTTCCTTGTTTCTAACTTCTTCGGGTAGAGCATCGTATTTGTTACTAACTTCTGTGTATTTCCGTTCGTAAAGCTTAGCTGTCTGAATAACAGAGCTGTTGAATCTCGAAACATTGACGTTAAAGAGTATCTGGCGCTGAAACTGGTTAGTGCCATCGTTGAACGACACTACCACATATCCGCTCGTCTTGCTAACGTAGTTACCATTTACCGACTCTTTAGCTATACCAATACCCTTCAAGGTAATCTGTAAGCATTCCGAAGTCTTGCGGATAACTGCGTTATCGCTTTCAATCGTAAAGTTCAAACTGCCTGTTATGCTTGGTTGTTTAATGTCGGCAATAACATTCTTCCCTTCTCTTGCTATCCATATCTCTGCTGTCTGTACTGCCGAAGAACTGACAACACCATTATTGTTCGTGTCGAAGACCAAAGGAGCATTCTTGATAGTAACTTCGAGCGCATCCGTGCCATCTATACCTTTATCACCGTCTGTAAGGACAGGAATATCCAATTCCGCAACACGCTTGTCATACGGTTTCCCTGCTTCCACGGCATTGACAGTAGCATAAAGGCTTACAGAAGTCATGTCGTATATTGTGCCAAGGTCAGAGAGCTGCTTGGTTGAGAGCAACGTTCCCTCCTCGCTGCCGTTGATACAGGCATAAATCTTTGCGTTGTCTATATAGTCCACGGCATTGCCTGTACGTCTCCTCACCCTGAACGTTATGTTTGACGGGGTAGTGGTACTGCTGACAGGATGCCTTGTTATGTACTGTGCGGACGGGATGATGTCAAATATTACAACAATAGGGTCTACAATATTGTCGGGAGTGCCTTGAAACAGCTTGTATATGTCCGTGTTGTACATCACTATTTCTGGAGATATGACAGCCGTGACAGTCCGCCAAAGATACGGATTAATAACAGGATTTCCGTTCTCGTCGGTATCTCCAGTGGCATTCGGAGCACCCATCTTGTGGTACATTGTTATGGCAGGGGCATTATCCGTAGCGTTGTCTTCTGTGGAAGTTGAGAGCTTGATGACATTGCCGTACTTCTTCCACTCTATCTGGTCGCCAGCCTGTACTATCACGTCATAGGCTTGTGGGGCATCAGGCTCGCTGTCACCGTCCACGGTTTCGTAGCCATAGAATACCCTGTCCGCAATAGCCGTATTACTGTCGTCCGTAGTCTTGCCCTCTTGGTCTTGGAATATGTAGGCAAGGCTCTTCATTTCCATATCGCCAGTAGTGCTTACCAGTGTTGCGCCAAAGGCTATAGGGAAGCCGTTGCCGAACTGTGCGCCAGTATTGGAATACGGTATCACGTTGTCGTTGCCGTGGAAGGTCTGCAAGTTGGATAGCACTACATAATCGTAGAGTTTTCCCTCTATCTTCTCCTGTCCGACACCTACAACCAAACGCCAGTAGTATCTGTTTTCAAGCTTCTCTAATTCTCCTGCCTTGACGTTAAAAGTCTGGCAGAGAGCCATCATGCCCACATGCCACCAGTTCATAGTCTTGGTAGTACCATCGTCAGCAACCGCATAGCACTTATATGCGATTACCTTCTCTTTCGCTGCGTCATAGATATAGCTAACCTTAACTATCTGTGAGCCAGCATTGCTAAAGATAGTTGTACCGCCCGAATAGCTCACCTTGCGTATCTCTACGCTCGATGCAAACATCCTCGTTCTCGCTGTAAGATAGTCCACATAGAGGTGGCTCTTACCATCATCGCCCATATAGAGGTCGAAGCCTTGCGCTCCGATGATGGTTCTATCTGCAGGCGTACTATTCTTATCGTGCAGTCTGTCAACAATAACATCACTCAGATTAGCATCGCCATTGCCATTCACATAGTTCTCGCCATTGCCTAAGCTTATTCCGTTTATTGCCTTGATAACATCCTGCGACTTTAGTCCCTTCAAGAATGTTATAAGACCTTGCGCTGTGTCGTCCTTGAGCTTATTTAGCCTTTGTTCATTAACAGCTTTTGCGGAATAAACATTATAATCTGTTGGTAATACCCTATCATAGCTTTTTATGATATAGATAGTACTTCCTGAACCACCTTTTCCTTGATAGGTGTTGCCATTCATTTCAAGCTCTTCAATCTTTGAATTCAAAGAAGCAAAGCGAGAATATGAAGGCTTTTCGCCTACGATATATTTCACGCTATCGAAAGGAATATCTAAGTGCATCTCGAAGCCTATAATTCTCGACTCACGCACCTTGTTACCAAGACTCTTAACTAACAGCCTTATTCTATCTCCTAAAGAGTGAAAACGCCCATTACCACTATTGAAGGAATAATTAGAATCAGCTGTACATGTAAAAGTCGTTGGGTCTATCATTGATTTTTTGACAGACTTAACAACGCTCTTAAGCAACTCGTTAGAAGCTGCCACTACCAATGTTTTGCCAAGTTTGGAAGCATCCCAATTGTATAAGACAAATGTATCTCCAGCCTTTGGTTTAAGAATATTGTCGGGAAGTGGTCTTCCGTAGTCCTCATTCAATATAATCTCAAAGACTTGTGACTTAGGGTTTATCTGTTCTTCGCCATTAACAAGAATTGGCTTGCCATTTTCGTCTACAATAACTTCAGAAACACCATCGGGGTTGAATTCGCACTCGAAATCTAAACCACTTAATGAACCACTCTGAAAGACGATATGAAGATTTTGACCGCTTAGCTTATAGGCTTCACGGAATGCCATATCACCAGTCTTTTCTCCATCTTCATTAACAATAGTAAGATTCTCTACACGATAGAAGGTTCTCTTTATATAATCTCCTTCTTCGGTAGTGCTATCATCTTCTACTTCTTTTTCATAAGAGGTTATCTTTTCCGTTTTTATAAGGTTTTTAGGATATATGTCTTCATCAGTAGCAATACCTTCTTTGTATTGGTCTTCCGATAATCCCTTTACTTGGATATATCCATCCTTAAGCTCGAAACCATTATCTTCAAGAAGCTTTTGGTTTTCTACAGAACATTCCTCTGTTGTTGGGAGCATGAGCCTTCTTTCTACCACACCATGCTTAGTAACATCTACTGCTGCATCTTTATAGTAGTTAGTAGGAATATTCTTTGTAGAGCCAAATCCATAAACTCTATTGGCATAAGTCGATTGACTCTGTGAACCCGAAAGAGACACTATATTGTCGTCTTCTACGAAATCTGTAACGGCATTCTCATTCTCACAAGTACCAAAGTGTATAATATTCCCCTCAAACCACCATTCGCATTCAAAGGTCTGCGCTATAAGTGCAATGGCATCAATGATATTAAGATTAGAGTATGATATAAGCTTTGCCTTTTTTGTGTCTACTGTGCTGTCAATAGCAAAGACATAATCAGTTCCTTCGCCTGTATATCTTACATCATAAAGGTTTGTCTTTCCTTTCTCTGCAAGAGCTTTAAGGTTGTCGATTATTATCTGTGCATGAGTTTCGATGCTAGATGTAAGGTTGAAAGCCAACTCTGGAGAAGTGGAACTTGGCAGATATTTAAGTTGCTTATTTTTGAACTTGTAGTAATAAGCTTCAAACTGCAATTCGTACCCAAATCCAACATTGCCATCATCTTTAGGCTTCACATCCTCGATAAGCTCAAATCGTCCGAAAGAAGTATCTATGAAGTCGCCAATACCAAAAGTAATAGGAGTAGCACTTCTGAAAGAGCACTTGCAATAATGAGACTGCATCAGCTCGTAATGAACTATCGCATCCTCTGTTATTGGAATAGTACACCTCGTTTTTAGCGTAAGGCTACTATCATAGTATTGTACTTTAATATCAGACTGTATATTCATGCTACTTATAATCTTTTAGTTCTTTCAACTCAAACATATCTATATCCTCTTGTGTAAGCTCACCACGGCTCTTAGGGTTGAACTCTATAAACTTTATACTCTTCTTACCTATAGCACCACCTTTGCCACGTGAATAGTTCGTAGACTTCCGACAACAAAAGAGCCTGTATATATCCGCTTTCGATTTAGGAACTTGCAAGGTTACAAATCCATTGTTCATTAGCTCATTGAATACTTTCAGACGCTCATTGTAATCATCATGATTTCTTCCAACGATAACAAACTCCAAGGTGACATTTCGTTCTGCTGTCAAAGGACGAATAGGAATAACTCTCGTACCATCCTCCGACCTTACAACATTAGTGATATAATCTCTGTTGTCGGCATCCGCTTCTAACGCATCAAGAAAGCCATTGCCCATCTTAATACGATACTCAGCCCAAGCATCCTTGCCATTTATGAAAAGCTCATTATTCATTCTTTTTCTCCTTTTTTGTTTGTTCCGCTGCCCTTATCTTTTCTATCTCTTCGGCAGGCGCATCCGTAAATGCAAGCATCTGTACTGCTAACTCCAATGATAGAACACCTTGATTATAAAGTTCTGCAATAGTCTTCCACTTATCCTTCTTGTCATCCTCGAAAGGCTCAGCAAACTCAAAGCCAACCTCCAAATTCTTAAGCTTAGTGTACATCTCTGGGTGCAATGCCATAAGAACACCAATGATAACGTGAGAAAGTCTACCTATCAACTCTTCGTATATTTCCATGCGGTTAGCACGCTTAATATAGCCCAAGGTGAGTGCTCGCTTTATTCCCACACTCGTTAGCGTTCCAATAGACTTCATCAGTTCGGGCGACATGTCAGGAGTGAAAGTATCAAAGAGTATAGATTGCGCCAAGTCTTCTTTCTCTCCCTTCCTTATCTCTGAATTCTGTGGAGGATTTATATACTCGAATTTTGATTTGCTTCCTGTGAGCTGAATGAGCTTGCCTGGTTTATCTATTTTAGGAACGCTTGCGATAACATCTGCTGTAGCTGCTGCTATAGGGTCAGCAAAATAGTTGTTTGTGTCACCAACTTTTGAGTCGAGCAATTCTTCTCGTTCCATTCTTGGCTCTGCTCCTGCCCAAGCCTTTTGCTGATGGAAATAAACACCGTTAATTCTTCCTGTAGGATTAGGATGCTGATTTACTATCCAACCAAGGAATACACGCTCACAATGGTAATTGAAGTCTGCTGTCAGAATATCCCAACACTCAACCGATTTACTACCCTTTACTATGGTGTAACCAAAGGCAAAGGCTTGCATGCGCTTGTATTGGTCGAAGAGTACACGCATCTTATATTTCTCCGAACGTGCGATAACTACAGGAATAGCTTTTAACTCTCCATTTTCTTGGTAGAAGTGGAACACTAATGCACTTTCTGTTTCAGCACCAGCTAAACGCTTGCATTGACGGATTTTTGAATTAAAGTAAATATCCTTCAGATACTGCTTGAATAGCTCAAAAGCCTCATCTTCTCCTTTTATCTTCTTCCACAAGAGCGGATTACCAAAAAGAAAGAAAAGCTCAACCTCATTGATATATTGCTGCCTTGTGCGTGGCAACTTCTCTGTCTTATATGGCTTCTCTCCCTTTACCCATTTGTCTTCTCTTCGCATTACCTTATGCGTCTGTGGGTTATATTCCGAGATAGCATTATCGACCTCGATGTCATGCTCTTCCATCATATTTAGGACTTTGCCAACATCTTTCTTTTCCAACAAATCATGTATATCCTTCTCCGTTTCCGTTGCCATGAAGGATAAATTGCGGAAGTAGGTCTTTATTTGCAGAAGTGTGTTACTGAACATATCTAAACTTTTTACAACAAAAATAGGTAGATTACTCGATGTAATCTACCTAAATCGAAACCCCTCTTTCACTTTGCTTTTTTAGTGAAATAAAAGTGTAAATATCAGTTAAGATGTGTGCCTCACATTAAGCGAAAAGGTTCACTTGGCTTTCTAAATTAGCCTTTATCAATTCTAATACCTCTGCAAATTTGCCATCATACCAATGTGGCTGTGTTTGGTTTGGATTATTCATATTAACGTCATTCTCGCCATAAGCAGAGCCTTTGTCCGTGATAGAGTAGAACTTGTGTATTTTGGTATGCCCTTTTCTCTCTCTTAGCTCCAATAGTCCAGCTGCCATTGCCAACTTGTTAAACTTGATAGCAGACATGTCTATATTATGCGTCTTAAGCAATTCGCTTGCCGAATGTTTTGCGCCATTAGGAGCAGAAACGTATTCGGGAACAGGCAAGCCATAAGGCTGCACTATCGAGCTTACTAATTTCAGCTTGGCAACTTCACTATATCGTAAGGTCTTCATCATCCAATCCGCTACAACAAGCTTTTCTTGTAAGAACCCTTGCTGTGGGCTTGGCTTCTCTTGCTCAAGATTCTTAGTTTCTAACTCCTCCCAACGCAAAACTAACTTTGCTCTCGCTTCATCATTGAACTTCGTTGCAATGTATAGACTCTCTCGCTTGGTAAGGTAGTAACAAGGTCGCTCTTGACCATTTGCATCAAGATAATACCCCAAGGAAAAATTTCCCTCGGCTACCTTTTTCCAAGGCTCCTCCATCTTGCGAATAGCTTTTAACACATCTGCATGCGGCTTACCTGCCAACTCTGCGATTTCTAAGGAAGTAATCCTTTCTTCATTGTTTTTGCCTGTTTTCTCACTTGCCATTACAAACACAGGCAGGCTTGTAACTTGTTGGCTTTCTGTTTTCATTTTCTTAAAAAATTATATGTTAAACAAATGGCAGAGCGGTTGCCTGTGAAGTTTATATTAAAGTGGTGTTCAGCTCACCACACCGCTCTGCCGATAATACTATACTACTTCTTTCATAGTCTCGCTATCTACTTCGACCCATTGGCATCCGTCCTTTTGGAAATAATAGTTACTATGTACTACCTTGCCATCAACCTTAAGCCAATCTTTGTGATACTCGAAGCTATGCTTCTTGGTTAGTGGGATAAGGATGTATGTTCTATCCTCTATTCTATCGTGAACCATTGTAAGGTCTGTGCCGATGAATTGCGATACCATTTCATGCTCGTTGTTACACAACACACCTACCTTATCATTATAGGCTTCGTATATACAATCTTTAATGTTGCTCATAGCTTTTGCATATTTTGTTAAACGTTGTTTTATTAACTCCACTTTTTATAGCTTTCTTTAGCAAGAGCAATGCAAGCTGCTCATCACCAACGTTCAAAGTCTTCAATGTACGCATATTAACTCTAAAATCATTGTCTGCTTCACACAAAGGGATATAACCCTCATGCTTGAAGTTATGGCGACCTATAGACCATATCTGATAGCCTTCAGGAAATTCATTCACCTCTTCAAAGAAATCAACTCTACCGAAGTAAGATTCATTTATAAGCGTTTTCATACGTCTTGTTGTTTTAAGTTGTGGGGATGATTATAGGCTCACCCCCAACAAGCCATCAATGAAAGAGAAAAGTAGCT
>OQVQ01000101.1_pt1 | contig 40457 bp, 31 predicted proteins | sample 1691491 | NCBI WGS metagenome assembly OQVQ01 (sample SAMN03418252, study PRJEB22391) | human gut metagenome | biome: human-gut; feature: organic feature; material: feces | host: Homo sapiens | place: Tanzania | collected 2013-01
TAAGTCCATCCTCATCCCTTAAGACACAAAAGCACGAACCGTTGACAAGAGAAGAAACACAGAAAGAGTCCGAAACAGAAAAGTCTGCGCGGCCGTCATCAAAATCAAGAGCCAGCATATTTCCTGAAAGATTAATCAATGCCTGCTCTGAATATGAAAAAAACATCTGCGCATTTACCGTTTTATTTTCCAGACTTTCATTCATAAATGTTTTAAGGCTTTCGCTACACAAAAGTTCGTACGTTTGTTTTAGTTTTGTTTCATCAAGAAAAATACATTTTATGGTATCCGCATTTCTGTCATAAAAAGCCGCGCCGAGTCCGTCATGTTCAAACAAAGAAATATAAGAACAGTTTTCAAAACAAACAGATTCTTTTGCTTTCCATGAATCAGAATATGTTACAGGAATTATTTCAGTTTCTGTTCCGTAATCGGCAATAAAATAGTTTTCGTTTTTATTGTAAGGAAGAAAAACAGCACTGTGCAAATCAGTTCCGCAAAAAACCTGATTATTTTCGTTACCCAAAAAGACTTCCATAGAATCTGCTCCGTTATCATACACCAAGCAGAAAAGAGGATTGTCATTTACAGCTGTTCCAGAAAACGATTTTAAGGGCAAATTTGTTTCAAATGAAAATATACACTTTGTTTCGTAAGCCGGGCAGTCAAATATCTTCGTTCCCAATCCGCTTTCATTTACGCAGACCAGAATTTTTTCACTTGTGTAAACTGCACTGACACGGGGCTGTTCAAAAAGATTTTCTTCAACAACCGCAGAATTTACTTCACTGCCGTTTCTGAATACTGAAAGAACAGCGTACCTGCCTGACTTGTCAAGCAGAGTGACAGTTCCTTTTCCGACATCACTAAAGCGGGAGAAATCAGATTCACAGATTTTCTTATATTTTTTTGAAACTTCAAATATCTTTTTTGCACGAATACTTTTGTCATTGGTATTTACAAAAACTTCTTCTATAAATATGTCAGTAAAGCAAACAAAACCCAGCGTTCCGTTTTCAAAATAAAAGGGCAGAATTTTATTTATATCAGATTTGCATTCGTAAAAAAAGGGCACAGGTTCATTGCTTTCATCTGCAAAAAAAACAGTTGCCCTTCTTCCTTCACCAAAACAGAAAAACCCTCCGGACGTATTTTCAAAAAAGGTTCGGACAGTACATTCAGAAATTACAGAATCAAAATTCAGTCTGTTAACAGAAAGCGAACCGTCTGCATGATAAAACTGAACTTTTTTTGCATCGGTTTCAAAAACAAATGCCCCGTCTTTTCTGTCGTGAATCACACCGAGAGCACCTGCAAAAATTTTTCCGCAGATAACCATAACCAGAATAAATAAAAAACGCTTTTCCATTACCCTTCCTCTTTTATAAAAACAAAAAATTAAATTTTTAAACTTGCTATATATTAATTGCATTTGTTTTTTCAAAAAGTACAAAAAAAATAAAAAAAAACGCCAAAATTGAGAAAATTCTCGCATTTGGCGGTTTACGGGTAATGGTATTTTAAAACTTTATTTAAAACTGCATGGATAGTTACAAATCTATCCCTGAAAAATTATTTTATCTTTCTTACAAACGCATCCTTGAATCCAAAGTCACGGAATTTGGCAAGTACAGCTCCGTATTCGTCAACAGTCAGCGGTCCGGCCAGAACTTTGTACAGTCCCTTTGCAGTTTTTACAACACAAAGCGGGAACTTTGAATAACGTTCTTTTGCAGCGTAAACATTTTTTATATCCCCGAACGTAGCAAACTGGATATAATAGCCTTTCGCAAGTTCAGATTCAGACTCAAGAATATTTTCATTGTCATTTGCTTTGACTTCAGAAACTTCTTCTTTCTTTTCCTGAACTTCTACAGGCTCAAGAACAATAGGCTCTTCTTTTTCTACCACAGACATAGCATTTTCTGCAGTCTCTGGAACAGGGGCTTCGGGTTCAGCCGGAACAAGAATAATCGGTTCGTAAGCTTCAGTCTCATCTTCTGCTATAACAGCGTCTTCTGCGCTTTCTTCCGGAACTTCGGTAACCTCAGGTTCTTCTGAAACCTCAGTGCTCTGTTCTTCAATATCTTCTGTAACAGCGTCTTCAATCGGCTCGGCTTCAAACAACTCTTCGGCTACGGCTTCTTCTTCGGCATCAAAAGCAACTTCGCCTTCAGCCTCCTCAGGTGTTTCATCAGGTTCAACTGAAGCTACTTCTTCACCTTCCATGTCGCCTTCAAGAACACTTTCCTTTTCTTCTTTAGGCATCTCTATAACAGCGTCTTCAACTGGTTCTGCTTCAAACGGCTCTTCGGCTACGGCTTCTTCTTCGACATCAAAAGTAACCTCGCATTCATCTTCTGCAGGTGTTTCATCAGGTTCAACTGACGCAACTTCTTCTCCTTTCATGTCGCCTTCAAGAACACTTTTCTTTTCTTCTTCAGACATCTCTATAACAGCGTCTTCAACCGGCTCGGCCTCAAACGGCTCTTCTGGCACAACAGTCTGCGGCTCTTCTTCTACAGGTGCGCTTTCTTCGACAGAAATGGCTTCTTCCTCTACAGGAGTACTCTCTTCTGCGGGCACAGGTTTTTCGGCAGAGGAATCTTCATTCTGCATTTCTGCACGCTCGGCAGGAGATGCCATTTCTACATTATTTTTTTCTTCTATAAAATCACCGTCGGTTTCGATATATTCTTCATACTCGTATTCGCTCTGTTCAGGAACGACAGTTTCTTCGGGAGCAATATTTTCTTCGGTTTCTTCTTCTGGTTCAATCTGAACAGCGTCAATATCTTCGAGAAGAGGTTCTGCAACGGCAGTTTCTTCTACAGATTCAGTCTCTTCTGCAGGTACGTTTTCTTCGGCTGCAACTGCTTCTTCAACTACAGGTGTACTTTCTTCTGCAGCAGCTTCCTTAACAGAATCAGTCTCTTTTTTGACAGCCGTTTCTGTTGCAGCACTCTGCGCGCTTTCTTCTTCCGGTACCTTTTCTTCTTCAAAAGTACGCAAAGACAGAATTGCACTGCCAGACACAGATTCGTCAAAACTTCCCGACCTTGGAGCAAGCTTAACCTGCAGTTCGGTGCCTTTTTTTATACCAAGCCGTTCAGCCGACTCGCCCGACAAAAGAATTGCCACACCTTCTGCCTGATCAATTGTTCCAAGATTAAGCACCTGTAGAACAGAACCGTTGGCAGGATTCGTAATCGTAACACTATCCCCTGGAAGATAACCGGCAGTTTTTGCAAACAATCCGGAAGGAAGTTCCCCTTTGGAGGCAACCGCAATGCGCCCGTCAATAGACGAACCGGACGCAAAAAGAAGCGTTGCCGAAAGTAAAATAAATACTGTGCTCAGAATTTTCTTCATATATCCTTCCTTAAAATTGAACGATTGAGCAAGTTTCAACTTGCGATTAAGTTCAATTAATACGCGTAAGCGTATACGTTATATAAGACAGTTGTGCAGCAACTGTAGTTTTGAAGGATGGCGCTAATTCCGACATCCTTCATATATCCTTCCTTTAAAAATCACCGGCGGCTTGTCCGGAAATTTTTCCTTATTCCATTAAAAATATCAGCGGCAATTTCAAAGCCAAAATCTCTGACTGACTGCGTGCTGTCTGTAATTTTAGAAGTCCCTTGAGGAATTTTCTTTCCGCCAAAAAGAACTTCATCCTTATCTATATCAATAACTGTATATGAAAAAGAACTTATATTGTCCAAAAGGGCTCCCGACGGATTCGTTGAGTCCGAAACATCAAATTCCCCAGTCAGTTCAACAAACAAATCTGTTCCGCTTTCACGCGCTTCATCCAAAGACTTTCTGAAAACTGAATCAAATTCTTTTGGATCAGAAGAAACTGGCGGTGAATTCGAAATTATAATTCCGTTTGAAAAGAATGTATCAAACAGCGCATCCTCAATTATGTAGACACAATTTCTTATTTCATCACCCGAAGGATCATGCTGGATAATCTGAAACCCCACAGAAGGAAAAGCCGCCGCAAAACACGGGGCAAAAAGCAGCATTGCAAACAAAAGAGCTGTATTTTTTCGTTCCATAAAGTATTTCATCAGAATCTCCGCAAAACAAAACTTGTCTTCATATAAATCATCGGAATTTCATTGATTCAGTTTAGTTTTTTCTTATTTTTCCTGCGGAATTGAAGAAAACGGCAAGGTGTGGTATCATTTTTGAAATGAACAAGGTTGACAGCAGACTTTATATAATAGGAGCCGGATTTGCCGGTCAGATGATAGTCCGTGATCTTAACAGAAAAAAAGTTTTCGGTACAGTTACGGCTTTCCTTGACGATGATAAAAATCTGATAGGAACAAAAATAGACGGAATTCCGGTTTTGGGGCCTATAGACAGCATGGCCGATGCACTGCGCGTAAATCCTGTAGACCAGGCCGTAATTGCCATTCCAAGCGCACCGGTAGAAAGAATACGCTCTATTTACAACGTCCTAAAAAACTGCGGCTTTATGCAGATAAAAATTCTTCCCTCAATAAGCCAGATTATAGAAGAAAAGGCCCACTTTATTCAGGCAAGAGACATTAATCCACTGGACATTCTCGGCAGAACACCGGTTGTAATTCCGCTAAGGGAAAGCCTTTCCTACCTCAAAGGAAAACGCGTTTTGATAACAGGTGCCGGCGGTTCAATAGGCAGCGAACTTTCCAGACAGCTTTTGTCAGGCGGAGCAGAACGTCTGTACCTTTTCGGGCACGGTGAAAATTCCATCGTTAACATTTACCGCGAGCTTCATTTACTTCAGTGCGAAGGCGTCGGCGAAAAAGCAACAATTGTTCCTATTATAGGGGACATGCGTGACAGAAATTACGTAAAATACATTATCTCGCACACACGGGCAGACGTTATTTTTCACTGCGCGGCATACAAACACGTTCCCATGATGGAAGAAAATCCTGTTGCAGCAATAGAAAACAATGTTTTGGGAACAAAAAATCTTCTTGATGCTGCCCTCTCATGCGGAACAGAACGTTTTGTTCTTATTTCAACAGACAAAGCTGTGGAACCAGTAAGCGTTTACGGAGCGTCAAAGATGCTTTGCGAAAGACTAGTTGTAAATGCAGCAGACAAAGCCACCGCCAGCAAGGCATTTATGTTCGTAAGATTCGGCAATGTACTGGGTTCAAGGGGCTCTATTCTTCCTATTTTTACCGAACAGATAAAAAACGGAGGCCCGGTTACCGTAACTGACCCTGCAATGGAGCGCTATTTCATGACAATACCCGAAGCATGCTCTCTGGTTTTGCAGACCGGCGGCGTAGGCAATAACGGTGCTTCATATCTTCTGGACATGGGCGACCCGGTAAAAATAATAGATCTTGCCAGACAGATTATTACTTTCAGCGGTTTCAGGCCAGACAAAGACATAAAAATCCAGATTATAGGTGCGCGCCGCGGTGAACGTCTGGTAGAACCTCTTTGGACACCCGAAGAAAACCCAACCCCAACGCAATACCCCAAAATACTCACTCTGACCAATGCAAGACGTGACTGCTTTAATCTTGACAATCTAATTGATTCCCTCATTCCTATATGCAACTATATAGAAGAAAAAAGCAGCCTTTACAGAAACAGTGAGCAGCTTCTTAAAATACTGCGTGCGGCTGTTCCCTCACTGGACGCTTTCTACAAAGAACAGGAAGCCGCCAAGTCCCGGCCGCAAACAAACAGAGCGGCAGCTTTATAAAAATGACAGCACGGCTTAACAGGAGACATATATATGGAAGAAAATACAAATATTCCTTTTTTTAAGGCATCAATAAACGAACAAGACGAACAGGCTGTGCTTTCTGTACTCAGAAGCGGATGGCTCACTACAGGAAAAGAATGTCTTGCCTTCGAGAAAGAATTCGCCGCTAAAGTAAAAACACAATATGCACTGGCAGTAAACAGCAATACAAGCGGAATGATTCTTGCCATGGAAGCCTGCGGTGTTGCTCCCGGAACAGCCGTAATTACAACGCCCTACACTTTTGTTTCAACAGCAGCCTGCGCAAGGCATCTGGGTGCAGATGTACTTTTTGCAGACATAGAAAAAGACACATACTCCATCGATCCTGACTCAATAGAAAAAATATTTGCACAGAATCCGCAAAAAAAGATTGTGGCAATAGTTCCCGTTCACATAGGAGGCAATGTCTGCAACATGGAACGCATAATGCGCATTGCAAAAGAACACAAAGTGCGTGTAATAGAAGACTGTGCACATTCCTTTCCCAGCAGAACAAAACTCGGGTATGCAGGTTCTATCGGTGACTGCGGAATCTTTTCTTTCTACGCAACAAAAACCATAACTACGGCAGAAGGCGGAATGGTCACAACAAATGACGAACAGCTTTGCAAAAGAATGACACAGATGCGCCTTCATGGAATGGACAGAACTACATGGGACAGATACACTTCCCCAAGAGCCTCGTGGGAATATGACATCATTGCGCCCGGATACAAGTTCAACATGCCGGACATTCTTGCAGCATTGGGCCGCACACAGTTATCGCGCGCCGACGAATTCGACACAAAAAGAAAACAGCACGCTGCCTTCTACAACAGAGCCTTTGCAGACACAGACTTTGTAGAACTTCCGCCTGACTCAGAAGGAAACTCCTGGCACCTTTACCTTATGCGCCTTAACAATGAAAAACTTGACTGCGACAGAAACACTTTTGCAAAAGAACTACAGCAAGCAGGAATCGGAATAAGCGTTCACTTTATACCGCTTTTTCAATTTACCTACTGGAAAAATCTTTACAAAGACTTTACAGCAGAAAATTATCCCAACGCAATGAAAGCCTACAGCAGAACAATTACCCTTCCACTCTGGCCCGACATGACGCAGCAGATGCTCGAACGTGTCGTACAATGCGTAAAAGAAACCGGGGAGCGACACCATGCCTAAAGCAGTAAGAAAACGTTCATCAAAAATCTCTTTCCAAAAGGAATTCTACAGCGACCTTTCCATGAGCGACATGATAAATGCCGTAACAATAAGAAGCCCTGCCCAGAAAGGAATTCTTATGGCAGTATCACATCCCGATCTTCCCGAGGGATATACGATAGTAACGGCAAGAGATGTTCCGGGAACAAATTTCATTGATACTCCCTGCGGAAAAGTCCCTGTATTCTGCGACGGAAACATTTCCTACCTTGGAGAGCCGATCGGACTTCTTGCAGGCCCGGATCTTTCAAGACTGTATGAAATTCTTTCGGAACTTAAAATTTCTGTAGACGAAAACCCTATAGAATCATTCCTCCAGGATGTACAGGACGTTCAGGAAATACCGGCAGCAGACGGCACGGCTTTGCAAGACGCAATAGAAGACCTGCCTTCAGATGATTTGTTTTCTACTGTTATTGCACGCCGCGAAAAACAGTACGGCCCCTGTTTTGAAAAAGACAAAGAAGGAAAAATCCCGGGAATAGAAAGTGTACTGGACTCGGCACCGCACCTTATAAAACGATGCTGGCAGTATTCCATGACCACGCCCTACTACGGGGAACCGAACGGAGCTTTGTGTGACTGGAAAGACGGTGAAAACCTCACCATTTGCACACCTACACAATGGCTTTCCAGCTTAAGGCAAATTGCATCTTCGGCTCTTAACATAAAGACAGAAAACATTACCGTAAAAAAAACATCATCTTCAAATACAGGAACAAACGGAATCTGGTTCAACAGCATTCTGGCCTGTCAGGTCGCCATTGCATCAAAAAAAGCACACAAACCTGTAAAACTGGTATACAGCCGTGACGAACAGGAAAAATTCCTTGACTCAATGCGCCCAATCACAATAACACATGTAACGGCAGCAGACGACAGCGGAAAACTTCTTGCAATGAAAATCGACATTGATGTAGACGCAGGCTTTTCAAACCCGTTCGCACAGGAAACAATAGACAGACTTGTCATTGCCTCATCTGGAATATACCGGCCGCAGAACCTGAGCGTAACTGCAACAGCATACCGTTCATTAACCCCAGCTTCATCAGTTGACGTACAGATAATAGATTCCGCAGCCCTTTTTGCCCTGGAAAACCAGATGAACGAAATGGCTGCCGAATGTTCCCTCCTTCCTGCAGAAATAAGGGAAAGAAACATAATAGCGGCAAAAAAGAACATAAAAAACCAGTACCCGTTCACGTTTCAGACAGAAAATTTCCATGACCTTGCGCTTGCAATAACACAGGCCAGTGATTTGAACAGAAAATATTCAGCATACCACCTCGAGGCAAAAAACAGAAAAATCAGGGGAAACGACACTGAATATGACGCAGTTTACTCTTCTCCCCTCCGCGGAATAGGATTTTCCTTTGCATTCGAAGGTTCCGGTTATTACGGCTCCAATGTCTACGGAAACGACCAGTCACTTGAAGTAACGCTCGAAACAGACCAGACGCTCACAATACACTGCCCGCCGGTTTCAAGTACAGTAGAAGAAATCTGGTACAAGCTCGCGGCCGACGAATTGGGAATAAACCAGTCCGCCGTAAAGATAAATTCTTCCTTCAAGGCAGACGAAGAGCCGCCGCTGCCCGAAAACGTATACAGCAACATCAGCGTCATGACGGTTCTCTTAAAAAAGTGCTGCGCCGCAATAAAAAAAAGAAAAGAAGGAACAGCACTTCCATACACCGTAAAAAAGAAAATAACTCCGGCGCAGAAAAAAGAATGGAACAAGGAATCTTTTTCGGGAACACCGTTCCACAGTACATCATTTGCGTCGGCAGTTGTAGAAATAGAACTGGATCCATGTACCTACAGAGAAATAGTAAGAGGTATTTCGATTGTAATATACGGCGGCCAGATTCTTAACCGCAAGGCGGCAGAAAGCAGAATCAGGCTTTCAATACAAAAAGTTCTCTCTTCGCTTGTTTCAAACGATACAATCGACTGCAAAAACATAAAGGTTATGTTCATGAAGTCAAATGAAAGCCCCATGCAGATAGGCGAAATAGCATACAATGTAATACCTGCAGCCTACACACAGGCTCTCTCGCAGGCACTAGGCTGCACAATGACATCCCTTCCGCTCCAGACAGATTCGGTTTATTACAAACTATGCGAGCAGAAAATCTACGAAAATGCAGAAAATGTAGCAAAAAAAATGGGGGAACAGGTCAAGGAGGAAACAACAGATGACAATAACTCTGACAATAAATGAAAAGAAACATGTAATTTCGGCTGACCCGTCAGAAAAGCTCCTGACAGTTCTAAGAAAAGAAAAACTCTTCAGCGTAAAATGCGGCTGCCAGAAAGGCCTCTGCGGAAACTGCATGATTCTTCTGGACGACAATCCTGTTCCGGCGTGCCTTGTTCCAATAGGAATCGTGCGTGACAGCAAAATAGTAACCCTGGAATACTTCAAAAACGACCCGTGTTATCAGGACATAATTACAGGGTTCAACCAGGCCGGAATTCATCTCTGCGGTTACTGCAATGCCGGAAAAATTTTTACAGCCTATGGAATTCTCAAAGCCAGTTTCCGTCCCGACAAGGCATCACTTTATTCTGCATTAAGAGGACTTGCCCCGTGCTGTGCAGACAGTGACAGTCTTGCCGCCGCAATAATGTACGCCGTTGCAGCAAAACACACGCGCGAAGGAAGACACAATGCAAAAAAATAACCGAACCGTTGAGCTTACAAAAAATCTTGCAGACGTATTCTACAATCTGCGCTCGGTAAAAAATATACAGATTCTCGGCGGCTGTACAGAAACAGGAATTACGGCAGAAAAATCAATGACAATAAGGGCCATTCCCGAACTGTCGTCAATAGAAAAGCGTGAACGTTTTATAGACTTCGGGCCGGCAGTAACGCTGTCACAGATGATTAAAATCGGCAAGGCAAACATGCCGGCAGTACTTTACGATGCGCTGGAATCCATTGGAACAGAAGCAGTACGCAACATGGCAACACTGGGCGGAAACATCTGTTCCCCAGGAATAAAACACACGCTCTGGGCTCCGCTTCTTGCACTCAATGCGCAGATTGAAGTAAGAAACCAGAACGAAACAAAATTCATACCATTTTCAAAATTCAGCGGCGTTCCCAAAAGTTTTGTAATGACAAAAATCAGAGTTCCGTTTGATGAATGGGAAATAGAAATATTCCGCAGGGTCGGCCCTTCAAGATTAATTAATCCGCTTTCTGCAGCCTTCGTCTTTCTTGTAGAAACGCAGAAAGGAATAGTGGCAAACATACGCATCGCATTTGCAGGAAGCATAGTTTTTTCTTCACAGGAACTTGAAAACAAAATAATCGGAATAAAACTTCCAATCGCAAGACGCGACATAGATACTCTTATCCAGGAAACAGAACGCGTCTATGATGAAAAATTTTCGCCGCTACAGGCAAAGCCAATTCTTAAGATCCAGTTTCTGAATCTCCTGCGTTATGCCCTAGAACAGTTAATGTAGTTTGAAAAACTTTCGTTCCACGAAAGTTTTTCAAACGTCAAGAACTGCCGTGCCGGCAGTTCTTGCACTATAATCAAACTACTAAAACTATTTGATCAGCATGCAGTCGCCGTAAGAAAAGAAACGGTATTTTTCTTTAACGGCTTCGTTGTATGCATTAAGAATATTTTCCCTAGTACTGAATGCGCTTACAAGCATAATCAGCGTAGACTCTGGTGTGTGAAAGTTTGTAAACATCTGGTCCACTACCTTGAACTTGTATCCCGGGTACATAAAGATATGCGTTTTTCCCGTTCCGCCAGAGACAACACCGTTTTCATCACAAGCACTTTCAAGTGTGCGCACGCTGGTTGTTCCGACTGCAAGAACAGGCCGACCTTCTTTTTTTGCTTTGTTTATCTTTTCTGCAACGTCATACGGAACAGTATAAACTTCTTCATGCATTTTGTGTTCTTCAATATTTTCTGCACGCACAGGAAGAAAAGTTCCCAGCCCTACATGAAGCGTAATCCATTCAAGTTCGGCGCCGCGCTCCCTTAGTTTTTCAAGCATCGGTTCTGTAAAATGAAGACCGGCTGTAGGACAGGCGGCACTTCCGGTTTCCTTTGCATAAACTGTCTGGTATCTCTCACCGTCAACTTCGGTATCTTCACGCCGTATGTAAGGAGGAAGGGGAATATGTCCGTTGCGCTCAAACCACTCTTCCGTAATTCTGAACGTAAAGCGTATTGTCCTGAACTCAGTACCAATGTCATCGGGGTTATCAACAATTGTACCTTCACTGCCGTCAGAAAATTTATAAAGGCCGCCAACCTTGACTTTCTTTGCGCCTTTTACCATTGTATTCCACGTGTCGCCTTCAGGGCCCATTTGATGAAGGAACATAAATTCCTGTTCGCGACCGGTAGCGCACTTGATTCCGTAACAGCGGCTTCTTCTTACCCTGCTGTTGTTAAAAATCATCAGTGTACCCGGTTCAATAAGAGACGGAAGATCCTCCATCATTTTATGTTCAACAAGTCCCGATTTTCTTCCCAAAAGCATCAGACGGTCTTCGCCGCGTTTTCCCGAAGGTTTCTGCGCTACAAGTTCCTGTGGCAGATCAAAATAAAAGTCGCTGGTTTTCATTGTTTTTATTTTCCTTTCCCGGAGCAATTCCGAGATGTTCATATGCTTTTTCAGTAACGGTCCGGCCGCGCGGAGTTCTCTGCAAAAGCCCGCACTGAATCAGATAAGGCTCATAATAATCTTCAAGGGTGTCCATTGACTCGCCTATAGAAATGGCAAGTGTTTCTGCCCCGACAGGTCCGCCACCAAAGTTATTGATTATCGAAAGTAGAATTTCCCTGTCATAGCGCTCAAGACCAAGACAGTCAATTCCAAGCCTGTCCAGACCATCTTCTACAATATTCTTCGTAATAATGCCGTTCCCTTCAATCTGCGCAAAATCCCTCATGCGCCGTAAAAGTCTGTTTACCACACGCGGGGTTCCTCTTGAACAGCCGGCCATAAGATCCGCAGCATCGTCTTCTACCTTAACATTAAGAATAAGTGCCGAACGCCTTATAATTCCAGCAAGTTCTTCCTTTGAATAAAAATTAAAGCGCTGTATAATTCCAAAACGGCTTATAAGAGGTGAACTTACCATTCCGGCCTTGGTAGTGGCTCCCACAAGTGTAAAATGCGGAATAGGAATACGCACGGTTCTTGCAGCAGCGCCCTGTCCTATTACCCAGTCCAGCTCAAAATCTTCCATTGCAATATAAAGCATTTCTTCTATTGCGGGCTTAAGACGGTGAATCTCGTCAATAAAAAAAACTGTACGCTCGGTTATCGTAGAAAGAATTCCCGCAAGATCCTTGGGCTTGTCCAAAGCAGGAGCACTTGTAACTTTAAAGTCAGCACCAAGTTCGTTTGCCGTTATCTGCGCAAGTGTAGTCTTTCCCAAACCAGGCGGGCCTATCAGAAACAGATGATCCAGCGACTCCTGTCTTTCACGGGCTGCATTTATAAAAACAGAAAGATTTTTCTTTATTGCCGTCTGTCCCTGAAAATCAGAAAGAACCCTGGGGCGCAGTCCGCCTTCCTGCACATCATCTTCAGAAGTAATGTCGGCCCGCACTATGTTCAAGTCAGAAGCGCCGGTGTCACCAGCACGGAAAATTTTTGTAGAACCGCCCGCAGCCTGAGAAGCCAGCTGTGCAACAATGTTCATTTCGTCACCGCTTTCCCTTTCGTAAGAAGACTTGTGCGTCACACTTTTGTTCATCTTGCAAGCTCCACAATAGCCGTGCGGAACAGAATTTCTTCCTTCTGGGCATCTGTCTTTCCTTCAAAAGAACCGTCTTTGGTCATGCGCGAAACTATTTCAGAAACAGTTTTTTCTGCACTCTTGCGCTCGTATCCCATTTCAGAAAGTGCACTTACCAAATCAGCATAAGGGGAATCAGACTTTGCAGCAGAAGAAGAGTCTATTTCAGAAAGAGTAAGTTTTCCCTTAAGCTGAAGCAGCATCTTTGCCGCAGTCTTTTTACCCACACCGGGAACTTTCTGCAACGCTTCCAGATCCCCGCTTTCAAGAATGCGTGCCAAATCAGAAGCACATATACTTCCCATAATCTTTATTGCGCCCTTCGGACCAATACCGTCAACCTTAAGCAGATCAAAAAAAAGTGAACGGTCAGAATCAGAAGCAAAACCAAAAAGATTCATCAGAGCATCTGTATGCTGAAGCCAGGTAAAAACACGGCACGACTGCCCAACCTGTGCAAAAGCCGCAGAAGAACTGTCAGGAACCGTAATGTCCCATTCTATTCCGTGAGTATCAATAAAAATTTTCTGAGGAAGTTTGCCGGTTACAGTACCGGTAAGGCTGTTAAACATTATTCCATTATATCACATTTAAACATGTAAAAACAAGACAGCCCCCAAAACGTATCAAAAAGAGTACAACAAAAAAAGCACAAAACGTTTCAAAGGGCCGCCTGCTTCGGGAACATCACAAAGCTTAACTTGCCGGATGTTCACCTTTTTTAAACATTGAACATATTCAGATGCTCACTAATCACGCGGATAGCATTATCCATTTCGTCAGAAAGAACAGAAAGCGCCTTCTGAGTATCATTCATTCTGCGTCCGTCAGCCTTCATTTTGTCCATTCCGTCCTGCATTCTGCACGAAGTATCCTGAAGATTGTGAATCTCGTCAAGAATAGATTTGTTTCCAGCTTCCATCTCAGAAGAAGCGGTTTTGACTTCAACAGAAGAATCACGCAGCGTATCAAGAGCACCGTTAATCTGCTTTGAACCTACTTCCTGTTCTGCCATGGCATTTTCTATCTGCTGGACCAGTGTATTTGTATCTTTAATCTTGTCCGAAACATTCCGCAAAGTCTGTGCAGAATCTTCAGACACGCTCACCATCTCTGAAATAGAATTCTGAATATTCCGCAACTTCTGTCCTATAGATTTGGATTGCTCTGAAGAAGTCTCGCTCAGCTTGCGTATTTCATCAGCAACAACACTGAATCCTTTGCCAGCCTCGCCTGCATGTGCTGCCTCAATAGCGGCATTCATCGCAAGAAGGTTTGTCTGTTCTGCAATTGACGAAATAACAAGGTTCGCTTCCTGCAGCATCATAGACTCATTCTGGATCTGCGAGATTCTGGTATTGACTTCATCCTGTTTTGCAACACCCTCGGCAGAATCATTTTCGAGTTCTTCAAAAGATTTTCCCAGCTTTTCAACCGAAGAGTTAACAGACATAATATTTCCAAGCATCTGTTCAACTGCAGCAGAAGCTTCCGAAACACTTTCACTCTGGGTTGAAATCATCTTGTTGAGTGATGAAATATTGGAAGAAATTTCGTTGACAGCCCCGGCCGTATCAGAAACACTAGCCGACTGACTGTCCATTCCGCTTCCAAAAGTATCAATACTCGTAAGAATTCCGCCAATGGAATCCAAGGTATCTGCAGTACAGTCCTTAAGTTTTGCGCGCGACTCCTCAAGACTCTTTTCAGATTTCTTAAGATCAGAAACCAGCTCTTGAATTTTTTCTATAAAATAATTGAATCCTTCAACAAGCTTTTTTATAACAGGAATCGTAGTCCTGCCAAGCATGTCAATTCTTCTTGTAAGATCAGCATTGCCAGATGAAATCTGCGTCACCATTCTGCAAAGTGCGTTGAGCGGCATAAAAATCCTGAAAGCCATCAAAACCATAAAGAAAACAAACACCAAAAGAAGAATAAGTCCAACCGGAATATAACAGCTGGCGCAGAATGCCTCAAGGGTAAACGGCTTGAACAAAACCAGAGTCCATCCTATAAGTTCAATCGGAACAAACATGCTGCTTCCTTTAAGAGAAGGAATAAATTTCTCTTCCTTAACTTCACCTGCTGCTGCAACCGACGGAATCACAGAAGAAATCAAAGCCTTCTTTTCTACAAGAGTCTTGTCTGCGGCCCCCGTAATTTCCCCTGCGGAATTATACATGAACATATTTACGCCAGGCTCTGACTCAAGCGAAGAATAAATCTCATCAATAAAGTTTCCTATAGGAATTCCAGTTCCGGCGATTGCGACAGGAACACCGCTGTCATTGCGCACAACGGCATTTATCCAAAGGAACGTATTCTTAAGGTCAGGATTGTAATTTATGTTAAAGTTGTAAACTTCCGTTTCCTTAAGTGTCATTTTGTACCAGTACTGCGCCGGATCCTCCGGGTCAAGAGTATAGGCATACTTTCCGTCAGACATGAATTTGCGGTCCGCAGTAGAAATCCAGAACGAACTTTTGCTCAGAAAAGAATTCCGATACTGTTCAAGTTCGGCAAGGGCAAGGTCTGCCTGCCCATAACCTTCGGGATTTTCCATATATTCCTTGATAACAGGAGAAGATGCCATCTGAAGAACAAGTTTTATCTCTGACTTGATCTGGGACTCAAACCGCAGAACCTGCATTTCAGAAAGTATGCCAAGCGATTCAGACGATTTTTTTGTAAACACAGCTGCCGAACCAAAAAAAAGTACGGCTACATCAACAGCAATTGTAGCAGCTACGGCAATTACTTTTACCAGAACAGAATCTTTTTTCACAAAAATCCTCCATAACTATAAATTATAGTTTAATCCTGCATAATGAAATAGTCAAATACAAACGAAAAAAATATAAAAGGAATTTCACTTGTTTTCACGGCCGCTCATAATGTCAAAAACAGCCTTGAGTCCCTTTATGGTCAAATTCTTGTCCACATTGGTAAAAGCATCGGTCAGGGGCTTGAGCACGCTGTTCAGTCCGCCGGTCGCAACAACTTTTACATCAGAAGGCCTGTCTCCCGAAACCTTGAACAAATCCTCCTTTATATTTGCGACCAGATATTCTACAAGCCCTTTGTACCCAAGAACAACGCCGGCCTGAATAGCTTCTTTTGTAGTAGAACCCAGCGAACTTGCAGGAGCTTCAAGAGGAACAAACGGAAGCTGTGCAGTATTCGTCGCCAGAGCCTTTACAGCCGTTCCAAGACCGGGGGAAATTGTAAGACCGCGTATAATTCCTGCGGAATCAGTAACTGTAAGGGTAAGAGCCGTTCCGAAATCAACTGCGATATTTGCCTTTCCGCCAAAAAGTTTCCAGGCAGCCACGGCATTACACAGAAGGTCTGTTCCCATTTCGTGTGAAGAATTTTCAGGAAGTTTAACAGGAAGGTCGCCCGAAAGCGCAAGCGATGAACGCATTACAAAAGGATTTTTTCCGCAGAGATGCTGGCAGACAATAACAAACGGTCCTATAAGTGCTGGAACAACAGAACTTATAATTGCATTTTCAATATTCCGTACGTCAATTCCTGCATCACGGGCAAGTGTAAGGATTATGGAAGTATACTCATCCCCGGTACGCCTCACGTCACTTGCAATTCTCCACTGGACAAGAATTCTGTCGCCGTCAAAAATCACCGCCACTACATTTGAATTTCCTATGTCTACTGCAAACAGCATTGAAATTAACCCCTTAAAACTGTAATATATCACTTATGGAAACACTTATTCAACCTAAAGTATTAAAAGGATTCAGGGATTTTCTGCCGCAGGACGAAATACTGCGTGCCGGTCTTATCGAAAAACTTACAAACACATACAGGGCCTACGGTTTTGTACCCATTGACACTCCCGTACTTGAATATACAGAAATTCTTCTGCGCAAAAGCAACGGCGAGACAGAAAAACAGGTATTCCGCTTTGAAGACAACGGAGGTCGTGATGTAGCAATGCGTTTTGACCTTACAGTTCCATTCGCAAGATTCACCGCAGAACACCGTGAAGAACTGTATTTTCCGTTCAAGCGCTACCACATAGCAAAAGTATGGAGAGGTGAAAAACCGCAGGCAGGCCGTTACCGCGAATTCGTTCAGTGCGACTTTGACACAGTAGGAAGTGACAGTGCCAGTGCCGACTTTGAAATTCTTTCACTCATGAAGGCAGCACTTTCTTCAATCGGTGTCGACGACATAACAATCCACGTAAACCACCGCGGAATTTTCAACAGATTCCTTACAAAAACAGGCTGTTCTGACAAATCAGAAGACATTCTGCGCATTGTAGACAAAATAGCAAAAGTCGGCGAACAGGAAGTAAAAGACGAACTTACAGAAGTAACAGGCAGCACTTCCTCTGCGGAACAGATTCTTGACTACATAAAACCGTGTGACACTTTCGCACAGACTCTGGATAAAATCGAAAAGCTTGCTGGTGGACCTGCAGAAGACTCAAAAAGAATGAGGGACATCTACGCCATGATGGTTGCTGCAGAAATAGACAAAGCCTATGTTCTTGACCCGTCCATAACACGCGGTCTAGACTATTACACAGGCGTTGTTTACGAAACCTTCCTCAACAAACTGCCGTCAATCGGTTCGGTATGCTCCGGCGGCCGTTACGACAACCTTGCAGGCCTTTACATGAAAGACAAGGTTCCGGGTGTAGGTTCAAGCATAGGACTCGACAGACTCATTGCAGGACTTTCACAGCTGGGACTTGCCACACAAAAAGGAAGCTACCTCGATGCAGAAATCTACAACACAAGCGCAGACCTGAGCATTTACTACCAGAAAGTTGCCGGTCTTCTTAGAAAAGCAGGTGTTGCAGTAGAAGTATTCCCGGACAGTGTAAAAATGTCAAAGCAATATGCTGTAACCGACAAAAAAAATATTCCGTGGGGAATTCTTATTTCTGCAGAAGAAGCCCAAAACGGAACGCTTACGCTTAAAAATCTTTCTACAAGAGAGCAGTTCCAGGGCATAACAGCAGAGGAAGCAGCTCAAAAGATTTTGGAAAAATAAGACAATGACTGCGATAATAGTCATAATTGCAATAATCGCCGTAATAGTAATTGCATTATTGATCCGTACATCAATAAACGGCGATGCTTACACCGAATACGGCTTTTTCGGCGCCCGTTATCATGATTTGGGTGAAGGCAGTTATTCTGATTATCCGCGCAAAAAAAAAGAATCTTCAGGTCCAATGAAGTGGGATGACATTCCCACCGCAGAACAGGACTACGAAGATTCCGTTATTGACCAGTTTCCCGAGGCAGACTTTGACGATCCCGACACTTTTGACGATGACCTCGGATAATTGTATTTTAAGAACGGCGGAATTCCCACCATTCTTAAAAACTACTTTTCTTCACCGTCACTGCAGTAAGGGTCGTCCACGCATATAACGCATCTTACATTGCTGCAAAGCCTCTCTATTCTGGAAGCAAGTTCTTTCTTAAGGGAAGCACGGTCTTCACAGCAGTCAAAAGGTCTTACAACATCAAAAATAAGATTCGTATGGCTCGGACCGGGAACCATTCTCACGTCATGTACAGAAAGCCTTGTATCAATCTGTTTTGCGCATTCAGAAGCAATTTTATGCAGTTCCTTAAGTCGTTCATTTTTTGTGTCAACAGGATCCATATGAATCACTGCGGAACACCCCAGTTTTTGGGAAAGTGAAATCTCTGCATTGTCAACAACGTCGTGAAGTTCAAAAATATTCTGGTCACCGGGAACTTCTGCATGCAAAGAAACCATCATGCGTCCCGGACCGTAATCATGTATGACAAGATCGTGAATACCGATTATAGGCTTGTGTGACATAACTTCGGCTTCAATAGCTTTAACAAGTTCTTCTGAAGGCGGTGTACCCAAAAGAGGACGCAGAGTATCCTTGGCAGACTCAAATCCTGTTCTTAAAATAAAGACAGCAACAATTATACCGCCAATGCCATCTACAGGCAGACTGCAGAATTTTGAACAGATTACCGAAACAATTACTACAAAAGTAGAAATCATATCAGAAAGGCTGTCCATAGCCGTAGCTTCAAGTGCCACAGAAGAAATTTTCTTTCCTACGGAATGATTGTAAAACCAGATATAAAATTTTACAAGAATCGATGCGCACAGAATAAGAACAGGAACAAGCCCTCCCGAAACAGGCTCCGGGTTGATTATCGCTTCAACAGAAGTTTTAATAAGTTCAACACCCATCATAAGAATCAAAAATGAAACAATAAGTCCCGAAACATATTCCATGCGGCCGTGGCCAAAAGGATGCTCAGAGTCAGGCTTTTTTGACGCAATCCTAAATCCAAGTATAGAAACAAGAGAAGAAGCAGCATCGGAGAGGTTGTTGAAGGCATCTGCAGTCATGGCAACAGAACCGGCCAGAGTTCCGGCAATAAATTTTGCGGCAAAAAGAACAATATTCAGAAAAATACCAAACGCACCGCACAAAACCCCGTATGCTGTTCTAACAGACGGTTTTGAATAATTACGGCTGTCTTTTATAAAAATGCGCGAAAGAAATGAAATCATAATCCACTCCAGTAAGGTCAGACTCTAAAAATTTTCTGCTTAAAGAGCCGGCTTCAGTCGTTAAAGACTGAACGCCCATTATAGAACTTTGCGCACAAATTGTAAATTAAAAAATGGCTGTCAGGATACAGTTAAAGAAATGACTACAATGTTTGAGGAGATGAATAAACAGTTTGACAAGTTTACATCAGATCTTCAGAATAATAGGAAAGCTGAGCTGGACATTAACAAGGCACCGGGAAATATAGAAGAACTTCCTGACGGTGTTTCTGCTGTAATTCCGGAACTTAAACTTTATTTGAATTCTGAATTAATTATTCCGACAGCAGAGACAGAAAAGTTCGGAATAAAGGCGTCTGCAAATGCCTGTGCTTCGGGAAAACTTTCTGTTGACTACACAAAACTTGATCCTAAGACTGTAACTGAATTCAAGTCTGCAGTTTTTAATGCTTCGGGCAGTCTGAACGGTGATATGCAGGCTACTATTGATATGGTTACTGAAGGAGAAACATCTTCTACTTCTCTTAACCTTGCTTCGGGAAATCTGAGTATGGCTGCAAAGGCCGGTTCGGGAATGGTATTTGTTCTGGATAGCAAGGTTGCCGGTAAAATTGTTGTCAATGTTTCATATGCTGTTTCTGCAGACACGGATGCCATGCAGGTTGTTGCAGACAAAGCTGCGGCCGGTAAAATGGGCTCTCTTACCAAAGAACAGCTTGGTGCACTTGTTTCTGCTGCAAAGATCAAGGTGGACGTTTATACACTCGATGACCAGTTTGCATTCAACTGGGTTGATCTTGACGGATTTGACGAAGTTTATAACTTTATTGAAAAATCGAAAGCAGTATTGTTCCCCCCGGAGACTCCTGAAGTAACCGAGTAATTTTTCTGAAATTAATTTTTATGGCTGTCAGGACTGCTGTATGTAGTACGTGAAGTATCTTCTGCAACCGCTCCACTGAAATCAGGAAACAGTGTCTTTCCCGAAGTCGTAAATGCAGTTTTGAGATCTTTAATAACCGCTTCCATGTTTTCTTCAGACGGGGCTGTATACTCTGACTTGTTGACAGACTCGGGAACAGTTACATCAGAAGCAGTTGTCTGTGTCTCTGTAGTCTCCTTGGTATCCTGTGACGGACAACCCAAAACCAGAACGCTCGAAAGAACTATTCCGGCAATTGCAAATAAGCAGGTTCGATTTTTTTTCATAAAACACCTTCCTAAATAATAAAATAATACCGATCCAAACTGAACCGCTTCTATATTCTACCCCCCCCCTTGAGTTTCTGTCAATCAAAATATTATGAATTTGTTATAAATTAAAAAGACTCTGAATATTAAATTGCTCCTGAAAATAACACCCGGCTGCAAAACAGCAAATTCTTTTCTATTGTATAAAGACAATCAAAGCGGTATAATTATTGGAATCATCTTTATTTTTAGGGGAAAAAAATGCTTAGCTACTTGGCAGGAGTCTGCTCCTCGTCGCTTTCAATCATTTTCATCATTTTCATCATCGGCGCGCTGGGATTCATGCTCGGCGGAGTAAACGTAAAAGGAATCTCACTAGGAACAGCCGGAGTACTCATCGTAGCCCTCGCATACGGTGTACTCATCCACTACTTTCCTACATTTTCAATTGTCGACACGCAGATTACTTTATGGGGAGACTCAATAAAGTCAAAATTCGCTCTTGTTTCCAATATCGGAACAGCGCTTTTCGTAACGGCTGTAGGACTTATCGCAGGACCAAAATTCTTCCGCGCATTCAACAGAAAATCTCTTGCATATCTTCTTCTCGGAGTAATAATCATAGTTTTGGGAGCAGTAACTGCAATTATCTGCATATTATGTGACGAAAACCTTTCTTCAGAAATGGCTGTAGGTCTTCTTACCGGCGGCCTCACAAGTACACCGGGATTCAGTGCCGCAAAGGAAGTTCCGGGAGTAGACCAAGACGCAATAAGTGCAGGCTACGGAATTGCATATCTTTACGGAGTTCTTGGAGTAGTTCTTTTCGTTCAGCTTGTACCAAAACTTCTTAAAGTAGACATGGCCAAAGAACGCGAAAATTTCGTTGCCGCAAACTCTGTAACAATTCCTGAACCAAAGGGAACACTTGTCCAGCTTGATGACTTCGGATTCTTCCCATTCTTCCTGGCAGTAGCTCTTGGCTGTATAATCGGTGCAATAAAAATTCCGGGAGTAAACTTCTCACTGGGTAACTCAGGCGGAACACTGGTTGCAGGACTTATTATAGGACACTTCGGAAGAATAGGAAAAATTGACTGCAGAATAAGCAAGCAGACCCTAAACTTCATGAGGGAACTGGGACTTGTACTCTTCCTTATCGGAGCAGGCGTTCCCGGTGGAGTAAACTTTGTTTCAAACGTTAAGGTTTCATACTTTATCTACGGAGCCATCATGACAACCGTACCTATGATTGTGGGATACCTTATTGCACGTTTTGTATTCAAGCTCAATCTCTTCAACAACCTCGGTTCAATCACAGGCGGAATGACAAGTACACCGGCACTCGGAACCCTCATTGCCACAACTGGAACAGATGAAGTATCTTCTGCCTATGCAGCAACATACCCGCTGGCACTCGTTTCCGTTGTTCTTGCAGCAAAAATCATAGTAATGCTTTTCTAAGACATTTTGTGTATCAACTAAAAAGACCGTTTTCCAAAAGGAGAACGGTCTTTTTTTATAATATAAAATACAGACTATTGTGAGGGCATAAAAAAAGGGCTCCTGAAAGGAACCCTGACATCTCCTACGGGAATTGAACCCATGTTGTCGGGATGAAAACCCGATGTCCTAACCACTAGACGAAGGAGACATACACACTTAATGTGGTATGTTTAGACTATATCATAAACACATATTGTATGTCAATATCAAAATGTAAAATTTGGTAAAAAAAATTAAAAAAAATTTCAAACCTCATTTCATGTCAAACTTATCCAAAATCTTAGCCTTAAAGGCCTTCAAATCATCATTGTCAAGGCCAAGATTTTCCGCCTGCTTCAAATCCTCCAGTGAATCATCATATTTGCCCAGTGCAAAGTATGAAAGAGAGCGCCTGAAGTAAACATGACTCTGGAATGAATTGAGTGCAAGAGACTTGCCAAAACACTCCACTGCCCGCTCATGCTCTCCCTGAAGGGCATAAACAATCCCCTCGTAATAAACAGACCGTTCACTGTGCGGGTTAATTTCAAAACTCTTTTTAAAGTCAGCAAGCGAACATTCATAATCGTTCCGGGCAAAATATGCCATACCCCTGTGCTTGAGAATTACAGAACACACAACATCAGAGGGGGTCGGTTTTGACTCAAGAATACGCGAATAAATGGCTATAGCCTTGTCAAAATTGCCCTGGTTGTGCTCATGCAGAGCTTCCAGAACCAGATCGTCAATACTGCCCTTTTCAAAAGGACTTGAAAGTTCCCTGACATTCTCTTTACGGTGGTTTATATTCATTTCCCTGTCAGAAATGTCATCTACCATGTCATAAAAGTTTTCCCGGCGCGTACCAAGCTCTTCCTGAAGTCTGTTCTGATAGTCCCTTATTTCCTGAAAAATCATGTCTGCAAGCGTCAGACTGGCGTTTATGGAAGCAAGTTTTCTGCGAAGAGGTTTGTCAAACGGATTGAATTCAGACTTGTAAATAAGCTCATGTTCCACTTCGGCCCAAGCGTCCTGAAGAATAGTTCTAACCTGAATTTCGCAAACCAGATTATCGGGAATCTCAAGTCCCTGCAAATCTTCTGGAATACATTCCTTTGGAATCGAAACAAGAATATGAATTGACTCATAGCCGAATTCCCTGAACGACTGCTCGGCACCCTTCTTTTCTATTTCCCTAACTTCAAATGCATCCTGTATCTGCTGCTGTACAACACCAAGATCTTCCAGAAAAGCGCAGATTACCCTTATTCCGATCATGTCTGTCAAAGTAACAAGGTGATTTCCTTCACATGCCTCGGCCGATTTCTGGCGCAGAATCTTTTTATAATAGCTTGAAAAAGACTTGACCCGTGTCTTGTAAGTAGGATTTGACGCAAGATAAATGGTTTCACGAAGTTTATGTTCTATATTTTCCAGAATTTTTGCAAAAAGAAAAGAATAGGAATCATAACAGGCCTTAATTTTATTTTTGTCAGGCATCATAAGTAAATTTTTATTCATATCGTAAACCAATAATTGTAAATGTTAAGAAAACTTCAGGGCATAAAAAAAGACCGTCCTGAACAGGGCGGTCCTTCTCAGTCATTCAAGACTTATTTTGCAGCGTCAGTAGCCTGAGCGTTTGAATCAGATCCTGCTTCCAAAGAAGAACTAAATGTTTCTTCGGTAGCCATCTTTTCCTGCTCGATAAAGCGGTTAACCTGCTTGTTTCCAAAGCGTGACATCTCGTTGTTCTGGCGAGCCTGCTCTTTCTTTCCGATGATTCCCCAAAGGTCTTCATCATCAATGTCGCGGTCTGCAGAAAGAACTGCGAGGTCGTAAATAATCTTTACATCCTTGAAGTAACCGATGAAGTTGTCACCAATGTGAGAAGCATCGCGTGTTACCTGGAAGCCGCAGAACTTTACGAATGGAAGTCCGCGCGGGTAAATCGGATAAACACGAATCTCGCGTGTGCGAACTTCTGAAATATAGTCAGGGTTGTTCCACTGAAGTGTTTTCCAACCATCAAAGTAAAGATTTCCCATAAGGTAGCGGCGCTCTACACCGTCATTGTCCTTAAGAAGTACATAAAGCTGGTGCGGATAGTTCATACCCATTGTTGTAACAGCGATTGACTTGAGTGTTCCAACATTCTTTACAAGACCGTATCCGTCTTCGAAAAGATATTTTCCCTTCTGCTCGTCTGTAGGCTGCAAGCGGTTTCCGTTCTCGTCAGCATCAGAAAGAGGCTCGTAAGCCTGAATTTCAAACGGGGGAACGATTCTGGCATTTGCGTTGTTGTTCCATGTCGGGAATATAACACGTACACCCATTACGTTGCTTCCTGCAAAAGGAACATCAGCAGTGTCTTTTACAGGAGCTGCTACTACCTGTGAATAAGCAACAGCCTCAACATTTCTTGCAGAAGAGTTAAGCTCTACTTCCCAGCGAGGAAGAGCAAGCGAAGTCTTCATAAGTGATTTCTGATCGCTGGTGAATGTTGCACCGGCGGCTACAGAATAATCCATTACAGTTCTGCTGTTTTCTGTAGGATTACCGTTTTCGTCAGCAACAGTGTCTGCATCGAGCAAAGTAAAGTCGATGAGCGTTGATTCCTTAGCGAAAGCGAATGTACCTGCCAGAAGCATGACAGCGGCAGTTAAAAATAAAGTCCTCTTCATTCGAAGCTCCTTTTAATACACATTTGATGTAGCCTTGTAGTATATAGTATCTAACAAGATAGTCTTTTTGTCAACTTGTTTTGATTATTCAGGCTGAAAATTTAACTTAAAATCAAAAGATATAATAAATTAAAAAATACAGCCACTATTCGCCTGCAGGACGTCCCCCAATGTATATGTGAATTTTTTTTATATTTGTGAAATTACTCACAATATTTTTTTTCAAAAGTTCCACTCCGTCGGGTATGGAACAGGTCTCTGAATCAGGTTTAAGGGCCTGCGCTGTAAGACCAAGGTGAAGTTCTTTTCCCTTTTTTATGCAGAATTCGACGGAAGTTCCTGGTGAAAACAAAGGCTTGTATCTGTTTGTAATGGGTCCCAGAAGAATGTCATCTATATAATATTCAAGTTCACCGCTTTCGGGCTTTGCGACTGCCCTTCTTGTTTCAGAAAATACAGAGTCTGAATCAAAAGAGCGGAAGTAATAAACTCTGTACGGCTGAATTCCGCTTATCAAATACATGCATACCGAAAACAACATGGAGCCAAAAAAAATTCCAAGCGCTATATTCGGAAGAAACTTTTTTTTAAGTTCTGTTTTCATTTTATTCCAGTAAATCCTCTTGAGCGTTCAAAATGTGTTACAAATGCCTGCAGTCCATTATATATCCCGAAAGAGAGTTTCTGCAAGTACTTGTCGTCAAGCAGGAGAGCCGCTTCTTTTTTGTTTGAAAGAAATCCTGTTTCGATAAGTACGCTGGGCATTTTTGTATTTCTTACGACAAACCATTCTTCAGCCTTTATTCCGCGGGCTTTGCTTAAGTTTCCTACCTGTGCTCCTATTCCTTCAAGTATAAATTTTGCAATCAGGATTGATTCTGTAGTGTATTCTTCTTCCATCATGCTGTTCAATATTGTGGAAAGTGACTTATCGTCGGTTGTTTTTGAATCTATAACCTGCCTTCTGTAACCGGGCGAAAGATACCAGACTTCATAACCCGAAGCAGACTCGTCAAAATTTGAATTTACGTGAACTGACACATAAAGAATTGCTTCGTTTTCGGCAAGTTTTACGGAATTTGCTATTTCTGTACGCTGCGCAAGTGATATAAACACATCTGTATTGCGCGTCATGAGAATTTTTTTATCTGGATAGGACTTTTTGAGGTAGTCATACAGTTTTAATCCTACGCTCAGGTTTACGTCCTTTTCGCGGATTGTACGCTTTTTACCGTCGATTGTATGTGTTGCCATTGCACCGGGGTCTTTTCCGCCGTGTCCGGGGTCTATGAGGATTGCACCTATGCGGTAGGGACTTTCATCGCTTTCGGTCTGAAAGAAACTGTCCGCTGAGCGCATAAAACTTTCTGTTGCCAGAAGTGTTCCGTTTTCTACCTTTGGTGCATCTTCGGTAACTATTGTCTTGTAATCGCGCAGTACAAAACCGTCGCCTGCCCTGAACGAAATCTGGTGTCCGTTTTTTTCAAGAACGCCTGACTGCGCCAGCGGATCCCAGTAAAGGCACATTCCTGCTTTTTTTGCAGATTCTACCGCGTTAACCCATTTTGTCTGGGAAAAAACCGCATGGGAAGACAAGAGGACTGCCGCTATCAAAACAAAAATTCTACGATTCATAAGATACTCCATCGCTTACGTAAAGCATTCCCTGGATTCCACCTTTAAAAAGAGCACGGGAAAAACTTCTGCCTTCTATATCCTGATGGTTCGGACAAAGCTGGTCGTACTGTTCAAGTGTTACAGCAAAACTTTTTTTATTCCAGTCGTACTGCCCTTCCATAAGCGGAATAATCTGTGAAAAATATACCGATGCTTTTGTTCCTGCTTTGAATACAGGACTTTCACCAAACAGTCTGTCAAGGGCCGCTTCTGTTTTTTCTGTGCACGCAAAGGCTGGCGGCGGAAAATTCTTTTCAAAAGGAAGATCCTGTCCAAAAAGAAAACTGTCTGTTTTTTCTGAATGTGGCTTTAACCGGAGTGTCAGTTGCGAAACAGCATATTCTGCTGCAGAACGAGCGAGGGCTGCACTTTTTGAGCAGGATATTGCATTGCCGCACTTTTCTACATTGTTGCGGGGGAATTCTGCATCTGAGCCTTCACCGCACCTGAATAGAAGGTTTTTTACAAAAGGAGAAGACGATGCCGTATCTGTTCCGTATACAGAAGAAACTGTTCCCGGTATGGAAATAAATGCGCGTTCTGCACTGGTTTTGTCGCATTCAGCTTCGTAAAGCACAAAATTGCCTGAAGTTATGCCAAGCGGCTTTCTCTTTTTTACAAGTTCTGCAGGCTCTTTTCCTGCAGCTATAAGGAGAGCCTGTTCCGTAAGGTTAAGGGAAGATGCGTAAGGGTATGTCCAGCCAGACATATAGCCACCTGAAAGACGACCTGCAATTTCTCCTATCATAGGGCCGTTTTTTGTATACTTGATGTCTGCTTTTGCCGCCCCTTCTGTAAGTCCAAGAGATGCCGCGCCCTTTGCAAACGCTTCAATGAGTTCAAGTTTTATTTGCGGCGGAACACAAGACGGCATTGTGTGTCCCATTTCTATAAAATACGGTTTGTAGAAAATATGGCGGTCTGCAAATCCTGTAACGGTAAATGTTCCGTTATGTACAAGCGCATCAATGGAAAATTCGGGGCCTTCCATATAGTCTTCAACAATTACCCTGCCCGAACGTGAATTTTTTGCCGCTTCATAAAGTGAGTGTTCAAGTTCGCTTCTGTCACGAGCAAGACGGCAGCCGCGTGCCCCCATGTTGTCTGCAGGTTTTACAACTTTGGGAAACTCAAGTTCAGCGCACTCTTTGGAAGACAAAAAGTCCTGTATTGCGCTTTGTTCTATCTGCATAAAATCGGGGGAAGGAACGTCTGCCTCAAGAAAACATTTTCTCATGCGCACTTTGTCACTTGCGTTTTCTGCCGCTTCAAGAGTATGTGAAACAAGGCCGCAGTTTTGTGCAACAAATGAAACTGATGAAGAAAAATCTGTTCCAGCTGTAAAAACGGCTTTAAGATTTAATCCGAAAGACTGTGCAAGTTTCAAAAGCCCTTCGCGGTCCTTTAAGTCTACCGGAGCAAAGATGTCGGCAAACGGAACACACACAGCTTTTGGATTGGCATCTGCAACGACGGCCGCAAAACCAAGTTCCCTGGCAGCTTCAATGGCCGGCCTCTGCATAAGACCTGCTCCAAGTATGAGAACATATTCTTTATTCTGCGCATCGGCTACGGTTTTATTTGTATTCTGTAAAGGCATTTTATATTTTCCTGCAGTAAACTTCGAATGTATCGCCAAGCCGCATCATTTTTGCAGCCATTCCCAGCAGTTTGAATTTGAGCGATTTGTCACTTAAGTTTTTGTTTTTGACGCACGGGAACCGTTCCGGGTGGATTCCAGTCGGAACAATTTTTACTACTTTGAATCCGTACCTGTGAAGAATCTGCTCTACCCTTCCTGTTTCCCACAGTGTGTAGTGGTCGGCCGGGCTTGATGCATAAAATTCTTCTGTATTGAATTTTGCACTTATTCCCGAAGCAGAAGGAGTGCTGAATGCAAAGATTCCGCCTTTTTTCAAAAGGGATGACACGGCTTTTAAAACTGCATCTGCATTTTCAAAATGTTCAAGAACATACCACATTGTTACGGCATCGAATTTTTCTATTCCGAATTCGGCACTCAAATCTACATCGGGGAATGAACCGCACACAGCAGGATAATTGAGTGTCTTCTGCACATAGTCAACGGCCTGAGCAGAAATGTCTGTTCCGAATACCTGCCAGCCCGAATCGTTTGCTGCGTCCAGGAACGGTCCCATTGCGCATCCTACATCAAGAACAACAGGTGTTACAGACGAATGCTGTCTTCTGTAAATAAAGTCAATGATGCTGACTCTTCTTACACACTGTGCTTTTATTGAAGCAAAGTCATCGAGATAGGTTTTTCCGTATTGTTTTTTGTATTCTTCGGTAAAATAAGATCTTCCGTAAATGTCCGTGCGGGAATAAGGCTTCCATGACATGTAAATTATTCCGCATGAAGAACAGCGTCTGAATGTTCTTTCGGGAACGCGTGCTACAACAGCATCATCATGTTCAGGACGGCTGCGGCATACAGGGCACATAAGTCTTGTTCCTTTTGAAAGGGAAATGATGCACTCAGAAAGAGACTTGCCTCCTTCTGAAAATGCGCTGTTTACGAGGGTTGCCGGGTTTTCCAGAAGGGATGCAAATTTTTCTTTTGTAACCGAAGACGGTGCAAGACATGCAAAAGAATATTTTTTAGCAAGTTTTTCGTGAAGCGGTGAAGTTCCAAGCAATATGACAGGACATCCTGCAGCCGAAGCTTCAAAAGCAGTAAAGCCGTAATGCGTTACTACAAGATCATAGCCGAAAAGTTTTTCGCGCAGATTTTCTACCGGCGGAACAAAGGCAATAAACCCAGCCTGTTCTGAAGAAATTCCGTCGGGAATATCAGAAGTCTTTTGTGAAGGCATTACCGCAGTAACATAAATTCCAAGTTCTGCAAGAGCCTTTGCAGCAGGAACAGTAAGGTTTGACGGGTCTTCACCGCCAAGAACCACAATTGCTTTTTTTACACATGATGGCGCACTGTTGCGTCTGTTAAGTGGAAGTTCCATATAAGAAGGATCCGAAATATTTACAACGCGCTCGCTGTCTGCAGAAGGAATTACATCTATAACAAAATCTGCGTACGAAGTGTCTGTGCGGCCCTCATCCAAAGCAACAATTTTTATTCCGCGCGGGATTTTTTTAAGAAGTGAATCAGGTGTTTTGAACATATCCGTCACAACCATGGAATAATCCTGGACAGAATCAAAATTACGCACAATCTGCCATTCAAAGAGACCGTTTTTTCTGGCCTCGTCCAAAAGTTCTTCTGTTTCGGCAAGAGTGCAGTTTTCGGGAATATAAACATCAGAGATTGTTTTTTCTGCAAGTTCCAGACAGCGGCGCAGATGACCTGTTCCCCTTCCGCATTCAACTGACGGAATAAAAAGAACAGGCGAAGAAATACAGTAAGAATCAAGCCCCTGCAGAATCTGTTCACATGTATAAGGCTGGTCACACTTACCACCTTTTGAAACTGACTGAACCACGGCAAGCGCACGTCTGTAGTCGGCGGCAGTATCTATTGTAGACCTGAGTTCGGGACGGCAGAATCTCGCGGGTGCACGTACAAAAAGACTGTTGAAACTGTCGGGATGGTTGTACAAAGCAGGCCCCACGTGTTCATGATCATAGTCAAGACTAGTCATGGATGCGGCTTTCAAAAGAGAATGTGCATTGAACATTTCCACGCCACTTCCGTGTGGAAGTCCTGTATATGTTATGTAGTCAACATTGGCAGTTGAATTGCGCAAATCGTATTCTTCTGCAAGAGACTGCGCCGCTTCATAAAACAAAAACGGATTGTCTGCAGTGGCACGTATTACAGTGTCTGCCTTTGACATTTTTATTACATTGCAGAATCTGTCCAGAACATCTGTTTCGGAGCCGGCAAAAAAGTCCCAGCCACATTTTAAAGCAATAGGAGCCAGCTGTTCACAACTTTTTTCGTCAACTGCGAGATAATAGCGGTCAGCCTTGACTTTTTTCATGGAAGCAAGAACCCATTCCAAAACAGTTTTTCCGCCAAGGGGAAGAAGTGCTTTTCCGGGAAGCCTTGTTGAAGAAAGTCTGCACTGAACTATAAGAACGGTTTTATTTCTTTTTCTGTTGAATAAATCTCTAAGTTTCATTTTTCTACACCCCAGTTTTCAATAAGGGAAACTGCATCCATAGCAAAACGGTATTTATTGCGCGAAACCCAGCGTCTTGCATTGTTAAACTGCTTTACCGACTCAGAGATTCCGCATGAACTTCTTGAATTGAATGCAGCAAACGACGAAAGCGGAATAACTGCTGCCCCGTTTTTTACTACAGGAAGAAGGTTTTTAAGATAAAACCTCAGGTAAGAAAGGTCAACAGTCTGATCCTGTTCCGGAGTGTCAAAACAGTATGTAAGTTCAAAAGGGAAACTGATCAGCGTCCGTTCACCCCAAAGCCATGAACGAAGAAAAAGATCTGCCTTCTGCCAGTATTCTGACGTTATCGTGTAGTCCGCTCCTCCAAGCTGAATATATTTGTCCCTGTCATAAAAACCTGCCAGATCTGTAGCAAAAAGTGTTTCTGTTCCGTCGTCGAGTCTGGTTCCGTTTTCTACGGTAAAAACAGAATTTCTTACCGAAGGACAGAATACAGTAGGAAGAAGCCTGTATTCCCCCGAATAAAGTCTGGGCGCACAGCAGAATACATTTTTTGAAGAAAGAACTTCTGCAAGTCTTGGCGTAAAAGAAAATTTTTCTACGCACATGTCATCCTGCACAACAAGAACACAACGGTTTCTTGATTCAGCCATGGCAATATTCAGAAGGTCACCCTGTGTAACATCTTCGAGTGCCGTCATAAACTTGATTGAGGGGTACATGCGCGCAAGATCTCCCGCAGCATTTCTTTCGCCTTTGTGTTCAACGCTTATAACCTGGTCAAACCCTTTTGAAAGAATGTTGTCAAATACACGCGGCCGGTACTGACCTTCTATTCTGTTAAGAACTACGCAGGTTACCGGAACAAGTACTTTGCGCGCACTTTCTGTTCCGCCGACTGAAGTGTAATTTATATGACGCTCGTTAAAAATTAAAGGTATAGTATTCATCGCATTTACCACATTTATCTTTTTTTGAAACAGATGTTCCGTCAGAAGAAAGTTCTATTTTATTCCAGACGGACTGCACGCCTTCTTCAAAAACATTTCCTGCAGGTTCTTCACAGATACATTCCTGGCACAAAGGAACGCTTCCGTCACAAAGTACAATCATGTCGCGCCTTAAATGCCAGCAGGGACATCTTTCCAAAGGAGAAAGGTCTGCAGGTTTTCTGTCAGGAAGTACTGCACAGCACGAGTCATATTTTTTTACAATAAGTTTTCCGCCTGAAGGAGAATCCTTTTCATGCCAGAATCTGTAGAATTTTTCAAGTTCGTCTTCATTTTCATTAACGCGCGTAAACTGCGGGTAAACGCATGAAGGAAATCTTCTTCCAAGAATCTGAACAGCATTTACAGCCGCAGCAAAGTTTCCGCCGTGCCTCATAGAAGAATACTTTTCTTCTGAAAAAGCATCCAGCATAACAATCCACGTAACAGCAGATTTTTTTACGGCACGTGCAGGTGCATTTTTTAACGCAACAAGAATTTTATCTGCAAGGGTTTCGGTAACAAGTGTTCCGTCAGTTTCTACAAGCACTGAAAGTCCTGGAAAACTTAAAACAGATTCTATATAATCGCACAAAGAATTTACTTTGAGCGGTTCACCGCGTGCAGAAAGTCCCACAACAGCTGTTTCAGAAAATTCTGCAATCTGCGAAAGAAGAGCCCTGAATTTTTCGAGCCCCATATTTTCCATTCCGCCGGTGCATTTCAAAAAAGCAGGGGTATAATCTGCAACTGAAGCATCTTCTGCCGAAATCTGAATATTGTAAAAAGCAGGCACTGTCTTTAAAATGTCAGGACGGTTTTCTGCAAAGTCAGAAAGAGATTCTGCCTTAAACGGAATTCTTTCGTCCAAAGCCGCCTTGTAAAGATTTTTGCATGCTTCAAGATTTATTCTGCTGCAACATGAAAAATCAAGCCGCAAAAGGCGCCAGTCTTTCGGGGCTACGACACATTCTATTTCAAAAGAATTTATATCGCCTTTAATAAGATTCCACAGGCATTCAGAAGAAACAGGTGCGTCTCCGGCCTCCTTAAAACGGTCCTGAGCAAGAGATGACAGAATTGCCAGAGTTCCGGCGTCAATTACTTCGGGAGCAAAACCTTTCGGGTAACCGTCGGCAAAGGTGTATTCCGCAAGATATTTTGAATGGCAGTCCATAACTTCCTGCGTAAGGGCGTTATCAAGAAACGGTCTGTCTGCCGCTGAATAAACTGCACATCCGGCATTTTTTGCGGTACAGGAAGAAGCCATTGTCTGAACAAGGGAAAGTGTTGTCCATGACGGCTTTGAAACAACAGAAACATTTTTTAAGCCGCAAACCTTTACCGCATCCTTTACAAAACCTTCTGTTTCGGGAACAGCCGCAATAAAAATATCAGGACTGTCTTTTATTCCGCAAGCCCAGACAAGACATCTTGCGAATGCCGAAGAAGAAGAAAAAACTTTATCAAAAGCGTGGCTCTGCCTGAACCCCGCAAAAAGGAATACTATACTTTTCATCCCTTCAATTATCGGAATTCTCTTGTATAAATTAAAGCGAATGTTTACAATCAACGAATGACTTCTGCAGAACAGAATAACGACGCGCTAAGTGTCTCCCAGCTTACAGGTCTTATAAAAACCATGCTGGAAGGTTCCTTTTCAAATATTTCTCTCAAAGGCGAAATTTCAAACTTCAGGCCCAATGCATCAGGCCACCTTTACTTTAGCCTTAAAGACAGCGACTCCCAGATTTCTGCAGTTATGTTCCGCGGAAGAGCCGCATCCCTTGATTTTACCCCGAAAGACGGAACGCTTGTTGTCGTTAAGGGCTCGGTAAGCGTATATGCCCCGCGGGGAAATTACCAGATAATAATTACTTCAATGACAAAAGCCGGAGCCGGTGATATTCTAGAAATGATTGAACAGAGAAAGCGTCAGTTTGCACAGGAAGGCCTGTTTGACAGTTCAAGAAAAAAGAATATTCCGTTTTTTCCCGGTACGGTAGGTATTGTCACAAGCCCCACAGGAGCTGCCCTGCGCGATATTCTTCAGATAGTAAGGCGCCGCAATGACAAAGTAAGCATAGTAATTCTACCGGCTCTTGTTCAGGGAGAAGAAGCTGCACCTTCCATAACAAGAATGATTAAAATCGCAAACACTTATTCACTCTGCGACGTACTGATTGTAGGACGCGGCGGCGGTTCTCTCGAAGACCTGCTTCCGTTTAGCGAAGAATGTGTTGTAAGGGCAATTGCAAACTCAGACATACCCGTCGTCTCGGCTGTAGGTCACGAAATTGACTGGGCATTAAGCGACTTTGCCGCAGACTTAAGGGCTTCGACTCCAAGCGCCGCAGCAGAACTTACAGTTCCCGAAAAACGTTCGGTAACAGAAAGCATACAGAGTGCAGTCACAGACTTAAAGACAGAAATAGACAAGCGCATTAAAAACATGAAGCTTCTGTTAAAAACCTTCACACCCGAAAGCATGGAACTCCAGTTCAGAAACATAGAACTTCCTGTCCTTAACCGTTTTGACACTGTACAAAAACAGCTTGAACAGAACATGCAGACTTATATAGAAGAAAAACGCCGTAAAATTGCACAGTGCACGCAAATTCTTGAAAACTGCAATCCGCAGACAATCTTTGACAGAGGATATTCAATGGTTTGCGACGCAGAAACAGGCCGCGTAATAAGAAACGCAAGTGACACGGCTTTTGGAAAAAAACTTTTGATACGCCCCTCAAAGGGATCAATATACGCAGAAGTAACAAAAACAAGCGAGGTAAGCGAACAATGAAAAACTTTGAATCAAACCTGGAAAGACTTGAACAACTGTCTGAAAACATAAAAAGAAGCAACATTACCCTTGAAGAAGCACTCAAAAGCTTTGAAGAAGGAATAAAGCTTGCAAAGGGAATGGAAAAAGAACTTGATTCAATAGAAGGACGCATTCAGATTCTTATGAACGGCGACTCGCTTCCCGAAGAAAAAAAATCTTCAAAGAAAACTGCAGGTACAGAAGAAGAACCTGTTCTTGACCTCTTTAGCGGAACAACAGAGCTTAACGGAACCCGCGCCTGACTCATATTATGGAAGAAAAAACGATTTCACAGAAACGCCGTGTAAAAGTGCTGTCTCCTGAAGTAGCAAGAAAAATTGCAGCTGGAGAAGTAATTGACCGCCCCAACGCCATTGTTCGCGAACTTATGGACAATGCAGTAGACAGCGGCGCAGACAGAATACGCGTAGAAATAACCGGTGGCGGAATAGAAAAAATAAGAGTCATAGACAACGGCCGCGGCATGGACAAAGAAGATTTGCAAAACTGCGCCCATCCCCACGCAACAAGCAAAATTGCCTCAGAAACAGATCTTCTTAACCTGCATACTCTCGGATTCAGAGGAGAAGCCCTTTCGTCAATGGCGGCCGTATCACGCCTTACGGTAACAAGCGGCTGCTGGAAAATGCGTGCTTCGGTAACAGAAGACCACATTATGGAACCAACTGCAGAATACCGCGGAACAATCGTTCAGACAGAAGGACTTTTTGAAAATTTTCCGGCAAGAAGGCGCTTTTTGAAAAGACCTGCAAGTGAAGGAACACTCTGCCGTTCAACCTTTGAAGAAAAAACCCTTCCCCGCCCCGACATTGCCTTTTCACTCTGCATGGACGGCGAAGAAAAACTTTCACTTCCTGCAGGCCAGACACTAAAGCAGCGTTTTGTCCAGGCAATGGATTTTTTTGAATCAGAAGACCTCTTTTATGATGTAAAAGGTTCTGACACAAATTCTGAATGGAATTTTGACCTTATAATAGGGGAACCGTCAGTAACCCGCAGCAACAGAAAAAATATTTACATTTATATAAACGGGCGCCGGGTAACGGAATATTCGCTTGTCCAGGCTATAGAATACGGAACCCAGGGCTGCTTCCCCAACGGTACACATCCTGTAGCATGTCTTTTTGTAAACATAGACCCGTCACTTGTTGACTTTAACATTCATCCGGCAAAGCGCGAAGTTCGGTTCAAGGACATTTCGTCACTTCATCACGGTGTAAGCTCAATTACAAAAGATTTCTTCAAAAAATATACGCTTTCCTTAATGGACGAAAAATCGCAGAACGACACGGCCCTTGAATTTATGGACACCTCTTTTGCAATGACACAGACAGAAGAGCCGGCTTACGAAGAGCACAGGAATACTTCATTTATAAAACAGTATATGCCCCCGCGCCGCTCGGACACAAGAAGCAGATTCTTTTCGAAAGCCTCTGTAGAAGGAAGAATCACAAAGCCAAACTACATCCAGTCTCTTGCAAAAACCGCCGCAGACCTTCCGCAAAATGCAGGAACAGATTCAGAAACATTTGCACAAACTCAACCGGAACAAAATGCACAGAATAAAAATGATGGCTTTCACTTTGTTGGAATTACCCTCGGAACATTTATCATTGCCGAAAAAAATGACATTCTTTACATAATAGACCAGCACGCGGCACACGAAAGAATAATCTACAATCAGATTATGGCCGACGCAGGACAAAAACAGGAACTTATTGTTCCCTACACTGTCTATACAGACGGAAAAGCCGACGACAACTACCTTGAAGCGCTTCTTCCCAAACTGAATGAAGCCGGCTTTACAGGAAAAAACTGCGGAGATGGAAAATGGGAATTCAGTTCGGTACCGCTCAGATGGAAAGGAAAAGAAGCAGACCTTGCAAGGGATCTTTTGGACAGAAGAATCAATCCCGGTGACATGATAAACGCTGCTGCTGCCTCAACAGCCTGCCGTGCCGCAGTTATGGACGGAACAGTTCTGGATGAAAAAACAGCAGAAGAAATTGCAAGAAAAGCGCTGGAACTCCCTGACCCGCACTGCCCGCACGGAAGGCCTGTATATACGGCAATCACGCGCAGACAGCTTTTTTCGCTGGTCAAAAGAATTTAGCACTTCTGTTTACTGCTTGATTGAAGACAAAAGCGAAGCAACGGTTGTAGCCTCAAATGAAGGATTTTTTTCCTGAAGATATACCAGATATTTTTCAGCAGAAACATCGTCCTTAAGTGAGATGCATATTTTTGCAAGTTCAAGCCATGCATTCCAGTTGGATGAATCTGCCTTTACGACATCTTCGTAAGTTGCTCTGGCGCTGTCATATTTTTCGGCAGAAGCAAATGCTTTGGCAAGATTTTCGCGCACGGTAGAATCTTTTGGCTGAATCTTAAGCGCATTCTGGTAATACTTTATTGAACTGTCGTAATCTTCCTTTATTCTGTATGCATTTCCAAGATTATTGTTTACTTCAAAGTTTGAACTGTCCTGGGAATAAGCGGCAAGCAGAAATTTTATTGCATTGTCTGCATCATTCTGTTCAAGGCAGAGTACACCAAGATTTGTGTTTGCCTTTACATTTTTTGGATCTTCCGTAATAACTTCGCGGTAAAGGTCAATTGCCTTTGTAAAGTTGCCTGCTTCTTCATTCATAAGGGCATAATTGTAAACTATGCTTGAACGTGCTGCCTTTCTTCCTGCATCTTTGTTTGCATAGGCAAGAGCGGCATATTCCAGCGCAGACTCCCTGTTTCCCTGCGCATACATTACGGTAGACAAATTATAGTACGTAAGCGGGTCTTTGTTTGACGGATCCATGTAGGCAAGAGCTTTTTTAAAGCAGTCTTCGGCCTGTTTGTATTTTTCCAGTGACGAATATGCAGAACCCATTTCCTGGTAAGTCCTTGCATTTGAGGGATTAACCCTTACAGCAGATTCGTATGCAGAAACCGCACCATTAAAATCATTCTGCCTTGAAAGGATTCTTGCCGCGGCGATATATGCATTTTCATAGTCAGGATTAACGGAACTTGCCCTTCTGTATGCACCAAGAGCCTGTGAGTTGCGGCCAAGTCGTTCTGAAACAAATCCAAGATTGTAGTAGGCAGGAGCAAAATTTGAGTCATATTTTACAGACGACTGGAACGAAACAGATGCGGCATCATACTTTTTCTGCTGTGCCTGTGAACGTCCAAGTTGGTAATAGTACATGGCATTGTCAGAATCTTTTGAAATTGCACTCTTGAGCTGCTTTTCTGCTTCGGCATAATTTTTTGACTCAAGTGCCTGCATTCCAAAGATGTAATGTGAAGCCGCGTCTGACGGGTCTTTTGCCAGAGTCTCTCGTGCATAGGAAAGAGCTGCGGCTTTGGCTTCATCGCTCTGCGGATTGCCTGAATTTTCAGAAGCAGCATAAAGCGATTTGGCCATGTCACTCATGCGTGACGAAACAAATTCCTTGTTCTGCGGATCATCATCTTTTGGCATCAATGACGAAGCTCTGTCAAAATGCTTCATGGCTCCGGCTATATCACCTGCGTTAAGAAGGGCTTTTCCCTTTGCAATTTCATCATCTATAGAATTGCGCAGTTTCTGTGCTGCAGCGGCGGCCAGTGCCTGTTTTTTGGTTTCTTCGGCTTTTTTCTTTTCTTCGTCTGCCTTTTTCTTTTCTTCGTCGGCTTTTTTCTGCTCTTCAATTTTCTTTATTCTTTCATTTTCTTTTCTCTGAAGTTCCTGTTTTTGTTCTTCCTGTTTTTTCTGTTCAAGAAGGTCATTGATAACTTTGGCATTTGCTTCTGCCTGTCTGCGGCTTTCTTCCTGCTGTTTTGCAAGTTCGCTTTTAAGTGAATCTATGCTGGACTGCATTGCATCTTCTATTCCGCTGGCATCTACACTTACAGACACGCTGTCCCGGGACTGTTCATTTTTTGTCTGTTCGGCACGGTTTTTGAGTTCCAGAGCACGGTCAAGAAGGCCCTCTATTTCATCATCCAGAGACTCTTTTATTACAAGTCCGTTCAGCAAAGAAAGAGCCTGGTCGTAGTTTCCCCTTTCTATATAACTTTTGGCAAGTTCAATTGTATTCTGCCTTTCGCTTGAAACAGATTTTTCTGCAGCCCCGGAAGAATTTTTTACAGCCATAAAAACACCTGCACCTCCAAGAGCAAGAAGTGCAAGAATGGCCGCAATGAGTATAATAAACTTTTTTCTGTCTTTTTTTTCGGAATCATCACGGACTTCGTGGTCTCGTGCCTGAGTCCAGAAAGTAAGATCTTCTTCTCTTTTCACAACTTCAGGTTGAACACTCTCTGTTTCCTGTTTTGCCCCGTCTGCTGCAGAAGGCTGTTCAACGGATGCAATGTTTTCTTCGGCTGGGATCGCTTCCGGTACAACAGTTTCAGAAGCAAGTACATCTGTTTCGTCGGACGCAGTTTCTTTTACCTGCATTGCGGTTTCAGGAACAAATATTTTTGTTTCTGCGGCTACAGAATCTGCGGGCGCACTTTTCTTCACCGCGGTCTTTGTTGTTGTGGAAGCAGCAGCGGTTTTCTTAACCGCTGTCTTTGTTGTTGTAGAAGCCGCTGTTTTCTTAGCTGCGGTCTTTGTTGCGGAAGCAGCCGTTGTTTTCTTAGCTGCGCTCTTTGTTGTGGAAGCAACAGCTGTTTTCTTAACCGCGGTCTTTGTTGCACCAGAAGCCGCTGTTTTCTTAACTGCGGTCTTTGTTGTGGAAGCAGCAGCTGTTTTCTTAACCGCGGTCTTTAAGCCGCTTGGTTTTGGAGACTGGAGAGTATCTACCGCACTGATTACCGGCTTTATGGCTAAGGAAAGCGTGGTAGCAACGTTAAATGTACTTTTTGGCAGTACGGATATTTTACTGGCGGCGATCACACCGCTGGCAGCAGCAAGTCTTCTGGCTTTCTGCCTTTTGTATACACCATGTGTAGCAGCCATTGCGTCCGTAAAACGTGAGCTTGGCTGGAAATGGGCAGTGTTTGTAGTATTTGCGCAGTGCGCGATTGCCTGGGTGGCAGCATTTGCCGTCAGATGTATTGGAATGTTATTTGTATAAAGTCTTTTAAACCGGACATAATATCATCGTGTAATTCATCTAAAAAGAAAAGAGGATGCTACAATGATATTAAGTGAAAAAGAAATGGCAGCAATCAAAGATCTTCAGACACAGGAGAAGACCTGCGTAGAGAAGTATGCGCGTTACAGCAAGGAAGCAAAAGACCCTGTACTTGCAAATCTCTTTGAACAGATTCATCGTGAGGAACAAAAGCACTATGATTCTCTTGGACAGGTGTTGAATGGAAATGTGCCCCCATGTGACTGTAATGATAATGACGGCAAGCAGTACAGTCCTAAGGCCACCTATGATATGAAGGAGTCTGAGGATAAGAAGAATGACTGCTTCCTCGCAACAGACTGTATCGGTACAGAGAAGCTGGTCTCTTCTGAATACAATATGGACGTGTTCGTCTGCGGTGAACCATCAGTCCGTAAATTACTTGCTGATATCCAGATTGAAGAACAGAATCATGCAGAAATGCTTTACAAGTATAAAACCGTAAACGGAATGTCATAAGGCTCCATGAAAATACCGAAAAATTGAAATATATTTTTCGGTATTTTTAATGGAATGTTAATGATTGTAGAATGATCCTATGCTATAATGGAAAAAATCAGCCGGTGTGCAGACACGATTGGCTGATTAATAAAGGTAAAGGAAACAGAAATGGACAATTTAATACAGATTACGGATATATGCAAGGTGTATAATCCGGGTGAGAATGAGGTACGGGCACTTGACCATGTCAGTTTAAATATCGACAAGGGCGAGTATGTTGCTATTATCGGACAGTCCGGCTCCGGCAAGTCAACGCTTATGAATATGCTGGGATGTCTGGATGTGCCAAGCAGCGGTACTTACATATTAAACGGAACGGATGTTTCAAGTCTTTCGGATAACGAGCTTTCGGATATCAGAAATCAGGAGATCGGTTTTATATTCCAGGGATTTAATTTAATACCGAGTTTCACGGCCATTGAAAATGTGGAGCTGCCCTTATTGTACCGGGGTGTTTCCAGGTCCAAACGGCATGAGCTGGCGATACAGGCTCTTGAAAAGGTGGGGCTCGGTGCGCGTATGACGCACAAG